>Ga0315306_10000127_pt1 | contig 36400 bp, 26 predicted proteins | sample TDP1_MG_FD_203803 | JGI IMG/M metagenome (GOLD analysis project Ga0315306, IMG submission 203803) | Freshwater sediment microbial communities from Lake Towuti, South Sulawesi, Indonesia - TDP1 | ecosystem: Environmental > Aquatic > Freshwater > Lake > Sediment | place: Indonesia: South Sulawesi... | reverse complement strand
GTCCATGAGGAGGCTCATTTCCTCAGCCTCGTGGATGCCCGTGGCCAAGACATCTGCCACAGCGTCGGCTCCAACGAAGCCCGCTATGACGGGCAAGACGTGGACGTTCCCGTGGGGATTCACCGTTATTTTTAACGAACTCGCTTCGGCATCAACAGCCCTTTTAAGGGCGGGCACGTAGGGCGAAACCGCCAGGTACCTCGGTTGGATTCCCAGAAAAAAGTGGTGCATGGCGGTGTTTCCCACCACGGTTACTTCATAAGTGCTCTTGGGGTTCACGCCAGCTTCTTGACAGGCCTCGAAGATCAGGATGTTAATGGCTTCCGTCACGGTTTCCCCCAGTCTTTCCAGGTTTTCTCGGCCCTTCATGGCGTAGGATATTCTGGAGAGGACGTCTTCTCCGTGGGCTGTTTGGGGGTTTTCCATGGACTTAACGGCCACCAAATCCCCAGACCTTAGGTTAATCAGGTATCCTACGACCTTAGAGGTACCTATGTCCACTGAAAAGCCGTAGAGGGAATCCTCCGTGTCCCCCTTCTCCAGGGAGACGACCCTCCTATTTTCCCACACGGCGACTGTTACGTCCCACTCCGCCTCCCTCAGGATGTCAGGCAGAACCTTCAGCAGCTCCTGATCAATTTCAGGCTGGTCAACGCCAACCCTCCGCAGGGAGTCTAGGAGGCGTTCCAGATCCGGCTTCACATCCTGAATGGTGGGCTTAACCAAGGTTAGGTGAAACTTCCTAACGGCCGGGTCCAGTCGAACAGGTTGCTCCATCCCCTCCACCTGGATCCTTCGGACCCCCAACCTGCTCTCTCGGGGAACATAAACCAAGGTATCGCCCTTCACAGCGGTTTGGCATGCGAGGCGGTAACCCAAGCGAAGGTCCTGGGGCCTTATATGACGAAGCTCCCGCTCAGATACATCACTAAGTGTAGCCTGATTCTCCACGATGACCCTGCATGTTCCGCAGGTGCCCTTTCCCCCACACTCGGAGCGAATTTCAAGGCCAGCTCCTTGGGCGGCCTCGAGCAGGGTGGCTCCGCGCCGCACCGTGACCCCTTTTCCCTCAGGCTCAAAGCGAACCGTAACCATGGAATGCCCCTACTCCCGATAATAGATACCTTAAATAACTAACATGTAGAAAAACCTATGCCCAGCATTTTGAGTAAAATTCAGAGTTAATGAAAATGCGTTTGGAGGGTGAAATGAAAGATTATGTGATAACCGGTATTGTAGCTATTTCTGATAATTTCTTCTAGTTTCTAACTAGGTGTAGCGCTGAACTTTTCCCTCAGTTTATTTTGAGCTTTAGAGTTTTTCCTTCGAGCTAAGCGAGTTATGATAATACCCCCAATGGAGATAACAACCACTCCAACGATAATCCATATCCAAAAAGGCAACTCTGAAGGTGTAAACTCAGCTCGGGTGAAGTCTTTGTCGCTAGTAATGCTCCGCTCAAAAGTGCCATCACCATTGGAGTCTATCTGAAGAGTGATGCCCTTTTCGCCTCGGGAAAGCGCATCCCAGTTGATAGTGTATTGATGAATCGCCTTGGCTGATGTAGGAATGTCTATGGCAGTAAAGGTAGTAGACTTATCTCCTACGACGCTTGTCACCGTCAAATTGTAGGAACCTTCACTTATGCCCACAACCTGATACCTATACGAATCATTTGGGGATAATATGGCAATCATATTTTCATAGCAGGCTGAGTGTGGAATATCATTCCTCTCTTTTCCGTTTATTAAGCCTGTAACCTTGCCTTGCGAATCATAAACCCTCAATTCACCTGGACTGCAAAGCTCCGCCCCAATCCAACTTTCTGGAATAGGATTCACATTTATATCAAGAGTATTTACGGCTCCTGCCTCAGTTGGGACACTCGTAACCCATTCTCCATCTGCAGTTTGATATGCAATAAAAAAGTGATAAGAGCCATTTTCTAATAGCTTCAGTTCACCCTCATAATTATAGGACTCATTGGGATTAAGTGTGATATTTAGCTTAAAAGTAAAATCACGAACATCCCCATCGCCTTTGGGTCCCCGACCTCCAACAGTTAAGACATTAAGGGTTATAGGAGCTGTGCCCTTGTTTTTTATTGTAAAGTTTGCATTGATAGTTTCCCCGATATAGTAGGGCCCATCCTGGACTATTGTCAGGCCTTTAGTTACCTTCAAGTTCGGGAGTTTTGGCGCGCCAATTCTTTTCACCGTAAAGATAACCTCTTCTCTAAACGGTTCTCTATTAGCGTTCTTGAAAAAATCCCACCATATCGGTACGTTTGGAGCGAGGAAAAGTGGCATCGACACCACCTTGGCAGCTACTGTAGCGATCTTTGCGGCGGTAGTTTTGACGCCAAGATGTTTAAGCAGATCGGCAAACTCTTGCGATGCAGCGTTGCTCACAAGTGCTTTGCCAAATTGCAATAAGGCTTGTTTCCATTTTCCGAGGCGCAGATAGCCCACCGCTTCTAAGTAATCGTTATAAAAAGTGAGGAGCTTGGTCTTAAGTTCCTTCCACTCAGTAATTTGAGGTGATATGGAGACGCCGAGGAAGGCCCTTGTTGCAAGATCGAGAGCCCATAGAGCCGCAAGTGCGTTGTCATTTAGATCATTCAAAACTTCGATCTTTATTTCATCGCCCTCCTTAAGAACATAAGGGAAGATGAAAGTTTTTTCGCTATAAGGGCCTATATATGGTCCTACTACTCCTAAGAATTCCTGAGGAATTATCTCCCCCCAAGTCTTATCGGGTAGCTTCTTGTAGACCTTGACTAAATACCACATGTCGCGCTTATTGTAAACTCCAATCACGACCTCACCAGGGTGTTCACGGGAACGATAGTATATAGGAACAAACAGTTCTTTAGTCTCCCAGCCTTGCGATAAGCCAAAACTGATAGCGATTACAGTAATACCGTCACTTGTCCCTACGTAGCTCCATACACCCTGCCCATTCCTAGCTTTAACAGCAAAATAGTAAATACTTCCTATAGTGAGGCTCAAGCCAGTATGAGTTACTTCAGTTTTAGTCCCCACTGAAGTCCAGTTAACTATGTTATTGCTTCCAGGCGATGAACCAATAGCATATTGGTATTCGATGATGCCTGATTCAAGGTCTGAGGAACTCCAACTTGCATGGAGCTGAGTGGTGCTAGTAGTATAATTGCCATCATCAGTTACTACTGGTGTTGTCGGTCGTGTGAAATCGGTAACAGGCGAGGTGAGGTAAGGTTTAAAAATTACTACTCCGTAGTTGGTGTTATCACTCCAATCATAAATGTGTGCTTGAATGGTAGCCTCATCGGTAGTTCCCCACCAGTTACTAGTAGCATCGATCTTCATCTGACCTTGATTAGAAATATCATAGGGATGATTGTCATATATATTGTTGTGGTCAATTATTGTTGTAGAAGTTGGACGATAATTATAGGAGATCACAATACCATTACCAGCGTTTCCATATATTTCATTTAAGCAGATACTAACATAACCTCCATAATATATACAAATTCCATTTGAATTATTAGTGATAATGTTCCCTTCAATGATAACAGCTCCGCTTATGATACTGATCCCGCCCCCATCACGGTATGCGGTGTTGCCACTAATAGTGTTGTTTCTGATGATGGCCCTTCCTAAATCGACGTAGACCCCACCACAAGAGTAAGCTGAATTGTCGTTAATAGTATTGTCATCAATAGTAACTGTTCCACTCTGAATGTAAATTCCGCCGCCCTTTCCGTATTCTACTCCAGAATTATTAGAGATAATGTTGTTGCTGATGAGAACCACAGCATTACCGGTAAAAATTCCACCACCACCGAGTCTTGCCAGGTTATTTGATATGGTGTTACCCCTGATAACGACCTCACCACCGGAGACATAAATTCCACCCCCATAATAGCCTACATAGTAAGCCGCAGATCCTAAATTGTTATATCTTATATTGCTATTTGTTATATTCAGTCTGCTGTTCTCAACGTATATTCCCGTGTAACTGTTATTGGTGATATTACAGTGGTCTATATGAGGGGAAGCTTTTGTTATCTTTAGTGCTGCGGTATAGTGATCACCACCATATTTTATGGAGCAATACTTCATTATGCTTCCGTTGATATAATTCCCTTCCGCGTCATAAGTAGCCTTAATGCTACTACTAGTGAACTCTATACCCTTCCAGTCTCCTGGTTTGGGGTAGAGTTGATTCGAAGTGAACGTTACTATCTCCGTTTCCGTGCCTCTAGCAATGAGACAACCATCAATTTGCATCATTTTTCCTGAATCAAACTTTACCACCGCTAGAGGCTCAATGGTTAAAGTTACCCCTTTAGGAACCAACAGATTACTTGTAACAATGTATGGACTGTTTGCCTTAGTCCAAGTTGTATTAGATGTAATCTGCCCGCCAACAGTAGTACCGCCTTCAGCTAAGGAAACATTAATTGTTAAAGACAGTAAAGAGGAAATGATCAGAAACAAAAGAGCAAAGCCAGCGAGCCATGCCATTCTCCTCAAATTTATTCACCATTTTTTGATTTCTTCAATCTACATAAATTTCCTTTAAGCCTTTAAAACCTTTTAGTTTCTGGCCCAGCCAATGAGTTAGCGAGCGCTACTGAAAGTTTTATTTTGGTTTTTATAGGTGGAAGTCACTGTAGCATTGGAATAAGGGAGGTATGCCCATGAAGGTGCCTGTGGTGGCTGTTTTGGGTCGTAAGGCCTCTGGGAAGACCCTGGTCATTGAAAACTTGGTTCGGGGGTTAAAGGAGCGGGGGTTTCGGGTGGCCACGGCTAAGCATGTCAACCTTGAGGGCTTCTCCTTGGATGAGGAAGGAAGGGACACTTGGAGGCACGCCGTGGCGGGAGCCAACCCCGTGGTCAGCGTCTCCAATGTGGAAACGGCCATCCTAATTAGGAACGGAATGGAAAAGTTTTCTCTGGGCGACCTTTTCCGTTTCATGGCTGGGGTTGACATGGTCCTTCTGGAGGGCTTTTCCAAGCTGGTTTTAGAAAATGAAGAAGTGGGCAAAGTATTCTGTGTCAGGGATCAGAAGGAGTATGAGGGCTACCGCCAAGGCGTGAAGGGGGAAACCCTAGCCTTTTGCAGTCGCCAACCCCTGAAAGAGCCCATCCTACGGATCACGGAGGACTGGGAGCCTCTACTTAAAAGGGTGTTAAACTTCATTGAGAGGGAGAAGGGGATTTCAGAAATCCTTGAAGCCCTGGCTGGGCTCGACTGTGGAAAGTGTGGATACAAGACTTGCCGGGAACTGGCGGTGGCCATTTACATGAAAAAGGCTAAGCTGAGCGACTGTCTCCCACTGAAGTTAAAATCAATGCTGGAGACTAGGATAATCGTTAATGGCGCCGAGGTTCCCATCCAGCCCTTCGTCTCCAAGATCGTCCGCAGCTCCATTCTGGGTATGGTATCCTCCCTGAAGGGCGTCTCCCTAGAAGGAGACGAAAAGGTTCGTGTAGAAATATCCCCGTGAGAACAGTTTTCCTTTCCGAAGGTATATAAGAGACCCACGCCCTTCATAAGGAAAGGTGACGAGAATGGCCCTGGAGTTAAGTCGCCAGAGGACGCGGCAACACGCGCTTAACCAGTTTAGGTATATAAAGACCTGTGTCTTGGCTAGGGAGCTCTGCCTCCTGGTTCGCACCCATCGGGCAACCTTCAACACAAAGGACGTTAACGAATGTTGCAGCTTCATCTCCAGCCTATGTGGTGAAGCGGGATGCGATGAGCCCAGTAGCCTCTGTTCCAAGGCCGCAGAAGCAGTTATGGAAAACGAGGAAGCCTACCTCCAACTTTGCGGCCAAAGCTGCAAGAAATGCGGCGAATCTAGGGAACCCAGCAGACCCCTGCCTACGCCCGAGAGAAGTGTTTACGTCGCCTAAAGCCCGGCCTTAATGCAGAAGCCTAAACTTGGAGGAACCCTTATGGAGGAAGATGAGGAGCTCCAGAGGATTCGGGCAAAGAAATTAAGGGGAATGGCACAGAGGGGCGGCGGAGAAGAGGCTGGGAAGAATGTTGTTGAATTGAATGATTCAACCTTTGACGAGGTGCTTCAAAAAACTAAGGGGCCTCTTCTGGTGGACTTTTGGGCTGCTTGGTGCATGCCCTGCAGAATCATGGCGCCAGTGGTGGAGAAACTGGCCCACGAGTACGCTGGAAAAGCTGTGTTCGCTAAAGTGAACGTAGACGAAAATCCAGACACGGTCTTACGCTTTCAAGTCCTGAGCATACCAACCTTCATAATATTTAAGAATGGTCGTCCGGCTGAGAGAATCGTAGGCGTCGTGGGTCAGGGATCCCTAGAAGGGGCCTTGAATAAGCATCTCTAACTTAATAGAAAACGTTGTTGAACACGTAATTAAATGTTAGATACCACGTTTAACACCATTTTATCAGAGAAACGCTGAATTAGGGGGCTCCCTTAATGTGGAGGTTATTCTTTAAGGAAACTGCCACTAAACTTAGGGTTAGAAGTAAAGGAAAACCACGCAAAGTGATATCATGACGGGTACAAACAGCGCCACGATTTTACGGGAGTTGGCGAGGGGTGAAACCCCGTCGAGCAGGGGCACGCCATAGGGCCTTCCGAACATGAAGAAAAGAACCAAGAGGGCCATGGGCCAAAAGCCCGTGACGAGGAGGAGGGCTATGCCTATTATGGAGGTTATTCGGTGTCCCTTAGGCCCGAAAAGGGCCATGGAAATGTGACCTCCATCTAGCACCGCAATGGGCATCAAGTTTAGGAAGGTGACCACCGCGCCGACCCAGGCGGCAAAAGCTATGGGGTGGATAAGCAAAGTATAGCCGCTGGGAGGACTTTTGCCGAGGACTATTCCGGCAATTTCGAGGAGGAGGGGACCTGGAAACTCCATAAATTCAATATGGTAACGAAGTCCCAATTTGTAGAGTTGTTCTAAAGACAACACAGGAGATAGAAACACCCCTATAAAGGTCACAATTACGGTTACACCAAATCCGACTAGGGGACCGTTCAACCCCAAATCGAAGAGTTCATCACGGTTTGTGGGCGGTTCCTTCAGGGTTATAACGGCTCCAAAGGTTCCGCCTGGAGAAAAGCCTGGAACGGCTGGAATAAAATAGGGCATGGATGCGTCAACGCGGTTAATCATGCAGGCAATCTTGTGACCAAACTCGTGTAGGCCGATGACCGCCAGAATGCTAATTGTGAAGAAGATCGCCTGTAAAACCGCGGGCACCTGAGGCATCAGCTCCACAGTCCAAATAGGGTTGTCCACACGGAAAATGTAGCCGTCCAAGAAAATGGTAACGCAGGTTGCAAGGAAGAGGGCCATCTTTAGCCACGGCTTAGGGGGGGCGGGCGCAGATTTTTGAACGATCCTCAAAATGAGCTGGCCGTTTTCCCTTCTGAGAAAGGGGAAGAAACCTCGCCCCTTAATTTCCAAGGAGATTTCCTTAAACGCCCCTTTTAGGGCTTCAGGCCGCTCCTCCGTTGGCTGAAGCGACACAAGGAAGACGGGGATGCCCCGGTCAATATACATCTCCTTAACGACAAATCGAGACTCAACTATAGCCTGCAACTCCGCAATCTTCTCAAAGGGAACTGGAGGAGGATAAGTCGGCTCCACCGCACACTCACTTCCAAGGGGCTAATTGAAAGATCACCGCATAGATAAAGGTTACCCAATCCGTTCTCTACGTCTTTAAGCGACAAGTGATTAACAAGGTTATTCGCTATCCCTTAAAAGCTTAAACCCTAAAGGAGGGTGAGGCGCTTAGAGCCCCATGCGGTTTTCAGTGTTGTTGCGTTATTCGAGTCCAAATATGCCACTAATCGGGGACCAAGAAGCCAAGGCACGGAAAGGAGTAGTAGGTTTACCGTCACTCTCAAAAAGAATTAATTATATGGACTCTGTCTTTACAGAATCTTTTTAACCCTTGGCAAAGCTCTTACGCAGTTGTTTGTACACTCCAGCAAGGGGAAAGACGATATGAGTGTGGGGACACAAAGCTTTTTCATAGCAAATGGTCTCCTTTTGAGGGGAAAGTTTAAATGGGGTCCCTCTTCACTTGACATGCGCGTAAGATTAACCGAGGAATAGGTACATGGCGGGAGACGTATCCACTGTTTCCATGGTGAAGGGTGACGAACCCTACGAGATGATCTCTAAGATCTTCGACTATCTCCGCATAGAAGGGATCGTGGGAAGAGGCGATAGGGTCGTCGTTAAGCCCAACATGGTGGGGGAGAGGAACCTTCCAAGAAAGGGGGACCAGACCAGCACCGAGGCCGTGGAGGATGTGGTCAGAGCCCTGCGGGAGCGGACCAACCCGGACGAGCTCATCATCGCCGAGGGGTCGGGTACACGCCCTGACGCCACAACCTTCACCTGGTTCGCCAAGTATGGCGTCATCAAGATCGCCCGCAAGTACCACGCGCGGCTCGTCGACCTGAACTATGATCGAGTGGAACGGGTAGATATACCTGACGGATACATCCTCAAGAGTATGTGGGCGCCAAAGACCATTCTAGACGCCGAAGTCGTTATATCGCTTCCCGTGTTAAAGATATGGAACGCCTCTGCCGTGTCGCTCAATGTAAAGAATGTGGGGGCGGGCTGCATCCCCAGCTTTTGTTACGATGGTAAGCTCTGCGCCCTCGTTGCGCGATTAAAGGCCAGAGGCCTCGGCTTCGAACCCGATACGCTTTACGGCCAGTCGAAGACCCTCTCCGCCGTGATGGTTGATGTGTACTCAGTGAAGCGCCCCAACATCGGCATCATCGACTCCCTAACCGTCATGCACAATACGACCTTAGGGGCTCCAACATTGTTCCGCCACGAATCAGTACAGGTTGAGGAACTTGGCACCTTCATTGCCGGAACGGACGCTGTGGCCACCGACGCCGTTGGATGCGCCGTCATGGGATTCGACCCTCAGAAGATAATTCACCTAAACATGGCCGCCGAGAAACGCCTAGGAACCAATGACCTGAAGAACATACGAGTTCAAGGAAAAAGCATAGAAGAATTGAGGAAAAAATGCATTCCTCCGGGAGGTATGGAAGCCATTCTGGCGAACCCCTGACTTGAAGGAATTTAAACCTATATTGCGCGGCTCCTTCAGGAAGAAGGAAATTGTAGAAAATTTATATGAGCGAAATTGACGATCTTAACTCCACAGGTGAGACCAAACTTTGAAAATTACTAAGATAGATGTCTTCTTGGTGAGCACACCCTTCATTATGCCTCAAACCATGGCGATGTGGACTTCCTATAAGAAGGACCACGTAGTCGTCAGGATAGAGACCGCTGAAGGGATTTCAGGTATAGGGGAAACGGTTCCTCTAGTTGCAGAATTCGGCGAACCCGTTGAAAGCGTTAAATACGTCATCCAAGATTGGCTAGCCCCCGCCATTATGGGAGAAGACCCCTTCAACCTTGAAGCCATCTTTGATAAGATGTTCAAAGCGGTTAAAAACCACCTCTTTGCCAAATGTGCCATAGATTTCGCACTCCACGACCTAATGGCCAAAGCCCTCAACATACCTCTATACAAGCTCTTAGGGGGAAAAACAGGAGAGAAAGTCCCTGTCACTTGGGTGATAGGAATAAAAAGCCTGGAGGAAGCTGCTAAAGAGGCTAGAGATTTCGTGAATAGAGGCTTTAAAGAGCTGAAGCTCAAAGCAGGCAGCGACTGGAAAGGCGATCTAGAAAGGGTAAAGGCTGTCCGCGAAGCGGTGGGTTGGGATATACCCTTACGTGTAGATCCAAACCAAGCTTGGAGTGTTCCGCGGGCCATAAACGTCATTAAAAAGATGGAGCGCTACCAACTTCAACTTGTGGAGCAGCCTACACCCGCCTGGGATTTGGATGGCCTAGCCGAAGTTGCCAGGGCTGTGGACACACCTATCCTCATAGATGAGGGCGTGCGCACTCCGGAGGATGCTGTTAAGGTTGTGAGAACGGAAGCGGCGGATATGATAAACCTCAAAATCGGAAAAATCGGAGGAATCTTCTACTCCAGCAAAATTAACGCCATCGCTGAAGCCTCGGATATACCCTGCCTAGTGGGAAGCATGCTCGAGGGGAGCATAGGAACCGCGGCCAGCGCCCACTTCGCCATTTCTGCTCCCAACCTCAAATTCGCCCATGACTTGATTGGGCCTCTCTTCCGAGCAGACGATGTCGTCAAGGAACCTCTAAAAGTGGAGGATGGGTACGTGGAAGTTCCAGAGAAACCTGGAACAGGAGTGGAACTGGACGAAGCAAAATTGGAAAGTCTGAAGTATGGTGGAAGATGGGTTATGCCCAGAGAGAGGGTGAAGTGAAATGAAAATAGTGAAAGTTGAACCCTACGTTTTTAAGGTTCCATTAGTGAAGCCTTTCCGAACCTTCCTCGCCGAAGTTACGACCAAGGATCATCTAATAATTAAAATTGAGACTGACGAAGGCCATGTGGGTCTAGGTGAAATAAGCCCACTTCCTGAATTTGCAGGCGAAAGCGGAGCCACTTGTATAAGTGTAACACGGGATCACTTGGCCCCCGCAGTTTTAGGCCAAGACCCCTTCGATATCGGGCCAATCCTGGCAAGGATGGAAGCGGCGATAAGGGCGAACCATCTAGCCAAGTCTGCAATGGATTTCGCGCTCCATGATCTTTTGGGCCACATCTTGGACATCCCAGTTTACAAGCTTCTGGGCGGTAAATACCGCGAAAAAGTGCCCCTCTGCTGGGTTGTGAGCATGAAGAGCCTCGAGGAGACGGCCAAGGAAGCGGAGGGATTCGCTAAGAAAGGGTATAAGTGCCTAAAGGCGAAGATCGGCCTCGATCCAAAAACGGATATTGAACGTATGAGAGTTATCCGTGAGACAGTGGGTAACGGGGTTGAGATAAGAGCGGATGCCAACCAAGCTTATAGTCCAGATACAGCTATACTGGTTATAAAAAAGCTTGAAAAGATGGATTTAGACCTCCAATACGTAGAGCAGCCTGTTCCCTACTGGGATATAGATGGAATGGCTAAAGTTACCAAATCCGTGGACACGCCCATCCTCGCCGATGAAAGCATATTCTCAATGCACAACGCGGTCACAATTGTCAGAAGAGGCGCAGCCGACATAATAAACCTAAAAGTTGGTAAGGTTGGAGGATTAAACGTTTCAAAGAAAATCGCCGCCTTCACAGAAGCTGCAGACATTCCCTGCATGGTAGGAAGCATGCTGGAGATATGGATTGGAACAGCAGCTGGAGCTCACTTCGTATTGGCCACTAAAAACGTGAGCTACGAATGCGAGCTTATTGGACCACTACACTACACCTTCGACGTGGTAAAGGAAGGTTATCGATACATAAACGGCTTCCTCGAAGTACCAGATAAACCAGGACTGGGCATGGAGCTTGACGAGGAAAGAATTCAAAAAGCTGTGGCGGGGCAAATCTGAATTTCTGCGCTCTTTTTATGAGATACTTGCTACGCTAGGAATATTACGGTAAACAAAATGGGAGAAAGAAGATTTTTAGATGGGATTGGCAAGTTCTCGTCCTTTGTCTCCAAAGGCAGCGTAATTTGAAGGCGTAGTCTTTCCATACCAAGTGTGTAAACAGAAGCCGTTTGCCCCCCCTTTCGCAGCCATCGTTACTGCTGCTTCCACATCGTTGGGCGTCGCTGGAGCGTCTCCCACGATCCCGGCTATGAGAGTGTGGTCTAGGCCAACGTCCTCCCTGGCCTTTCTAAGCTCGTAGTAAACATTGATGGATGGAAATCCCTGTTGGGAAAATTGCGCGAAAGAGGGTGGGCCTTCGTATCCTACCAACCGCTTAAAGAGCTCCATTATATCTCTGTCAGGTACATCCGGCACGTTATCCTTTATGGCTATGAGCGGATTTACCTCAAATGAGCCCGTCCGTTTATGGAAGAAGATGATCTTGTAATTGTCGCAGTATGCTTTGTGTCTTGTGTAGTCTTGACCTAAAGACCAAGCCCAACTTGGAGGTAACACATCGTGTGAAATTGTAAGCTTAGGATCTGCAGAGTTAACAGTTTCTCTTATCATTTCAAGGCCTCGCGCTATAATTCTGCATCGAAAGTTAAGCCATTCTACAAGCTCAGGTCGCTCTAAGAGAAAGCGGACCATATCGTATCCTCCTCGAAAAGTATCGGAAAGCCTGTAAAAATTTTCAGATGTTGTCTCAAGAGAAAGCTTCGTCAGCTCCTTAACAGTTTTCTCGATACGTTTTAAATCTACGCCCTCTTCCTTCGCTGCTCTACGACAGTGCTCACAGAAGCAAGATTCGGGAGCCACATGGTGTAAAGGATAAAAGGCGCCTGGTTGTCCACGACGGTTTGTCATCCGCTGATGCATGTCAATGTAGAGTCCATCCAACTCCAAGCCAATAATGTCCTCATAGTTCTCTATTATGTCTCTTACCGTGGCTAGAGTGTAGGCCATTATGTCAGGGTTTGAGGGACAAGATACTAAAGTGCTCCTATTCCCTAAAACGTCCATTATAGCAGTTTCAGAAACCTTACTTGCGAACTCCGAACTCTTAGGATCTATAACAACCTCCACTTCAACGCCCACATCTCCAGCCATATCACATATCTCTTTAAGTGTAGGTGGCGTTTCCCCTTTTCTGAGCAGGGGAAGCTTAAGGCCTTTATAATACTCCGGGTGCGCCCCTTCATAGCCCACAACTATGGTTGTAATGCCACATTCCGTGTAAAATTCTAGAGACTTCTTGTAATCCATCTGAAGCATCTCATTCTTAGAAGTCCAGACACCTACGTAAGGCTTCATGATTACTCCACCCAAGCCCTTGTAACCGGGTCCTTCTTGACTTGGCTTCTTGTTGTTCGATATTCCACTCGCCTGTCAAAGGTGTGGATAACGACTTCTTCGCCCCGTGAAGGTGCATTAACCCTCACCCAACTATAGGTACCGTTCTTATTGCGCAATTTCAAGTTCCATTGTTCAAAGACCTCAGAGGTCACATCCTCAACTGCTTCGACATCCTCTGAAACCTCATAGACCATGCTACTTCCATCGGGATACTCTACAACTATGAAGTGCCTCTCCTCCAACGGAATCACCGTAGACCTGTAAATTGCATCGCATCTTAAAACTTTAACGTGCTCAAGGGCTGATGGGGCTTCCATTCGGCGGAGCTAAAAGAGGGAGGCATATAGGGATATGTCGCCAAGGCCAAACATCAAAACGGAGCTGAAGCAGTGGTTCCCGACTATTCCGAAGATGATTTCAACTGTTAAAATGTTAACGGTGCATGCTTGAGGCGATGGAATGTTCTGGTTATAAGGGAGGAACGGTTTTATGGGGTTTGACGGTAACATTCCTGTGGGTGAGGGTGTTGAGTGCGACAGTTCGCAACACCATCCTGAGAGATATTCCTGGAATCGTTAGGGTTGCAAACCAGGCTTTCGTCGAGATGGCGCGTCGAACGTCTCACATAGGGTTCGGAATCCTGGAGTGGTTGATTCGGCAGCCGGATTACCAGTTTGTAGCCGCGGACGGGGAAGCCATTGTGGGCTTCCTCGTGGGGAGCGTTAGAGAGGAGGACGGGGAGGATGGGGAGGCTGTGATTCACTGGATTGGAGTTCATCCCTCTCACCGAGGAAGGGGGATTGGAAGCATGCTGATGTCTGCCTTTGAAAATGCGGCCAGGAGGAAGGTCAGAAGGGCTGTGACAGGCACTCCCTTCGCCAAGGGCTTCTACGAAAAGTTAGGTTACAAGTGCACCAACATCGAACATCGATTAGTTAAGGATCTGATTAGCAAACCAATAGCTACAGGCAATGTCAAATTTGAGACCATTGACGTGGAAAATTTAGAACCCATAATTTCCTTCTTGGGGGAGGAGGCCCCAAAGTTCCTTGAAGCCTTCTTTAAGGCCTACGAGGATGATTCAGACAAGCTGCTAAGCGCCACCGTCAACGGAAAACCCATCGGAGTCATCATAGCCAAGACAAACAGCTGTACCCGAGAGCTAATCGAAGTCACTTACCTTCACGGGGTTGATCTACAGGCTACCCACGCCCTATTGAAGGCCTTTGAAGCCAAATGCTCCAACAAGGGAGTCCAATGGGTAGGGGTATACACGAACGACCAGAAACTGATGGCCCTTCTCGTCAAAGACGGTTGGGTTGACGCAAAGCTACCCATGTTCTGGACTTGCTATCGCATGGAGAAGGATCTCACCTCGAGTTGACGTTTACGCTTTGCAAACGCCTGCATTGTCAATTAGACGCTCCACGCTGCGCAGAGCGTCTGCTTCGCGCGCGGCAAGAGCCTCCAGGGACTCTGCGCCGGACGACTCGTCCTGTCCAGTGGTCTTCCCCCATGCGCTCAGCCGCTTCGTTATCGCTTCCTGTGCCTGTGCGATAATCCGCCGTTTCGCGCGGGCGGTAATTTCGTGCGCCAGCCAGAGTGCCTCCCGCGCTCCTGCCTGAGCGACGAAGTAGGCGAAGGTTGCCACCAACATGCTCGCTCGAGCCAGCATCATCGGGTCAATTTTGTCCGGCGTGTCGGCGGAGGTGTGATAGAATTTATCAGGCCACTGTGTCACCATCGGCGCGGGCAGGCCCCACTCGCTCAGGGTGCGGCTGTCTCCACCTGCCCCTGCGGCCACGCCCCAGCGAAAGAGAGCCATGGGGCCCGGAACGATCCCGATTCTATCTGAATACTCGGCGACAAGTGCCTCCAGAATCGCCTCTAACAAGTCGTTACTGAAAGTCGGGGCTGCGGGATGCGTGCGGAGGACAAACAGTGTGCCGCCACACTGGCGCTCATCTCCTCCCACCGTGTCTATGTTCAACGCCGCCACCGTCCGGGCCACTCGTTCCGGGTTGTTGGCCAGATAGGCAGCCGTGCCATAGAATTCGTACACGAACACCAACCGGATGTTCCGCTTCGGGGGCGGCAATACTCCTTCTGAGATGAGTTTGCATAAGCACCGCGCGGCTTCCAATAGCGCGGCGCAGCCTGAAGCGTTATCGTTGGCTCCAGGTTCGGTCAGATGTGCCAGCAGAAGCACCTCTTCGGCGTCGGCAGCGGAACCGGGGATTACGCCCGTCGAAACTTCGCCCACGCTGTCATATACCTCTGCGTCCACACGCGCCAGAACTTTGACTTTCTCACCCTGTGCCTCGGCGCGGCGGAGCAACGCCTCCAGCCATTTTCCTTGATTCGGCGAGAGGGAAAAAGCCGGGCACATAGGCTCATCCTTGTGTCCCCAGAAGAAATGCCATTGCACGGCGTCGTTTAGATCTTCTGCGCCCCGCACTGGCGGAAAGCGCCGGAATGCATCGCTGATGATGCCGAGAGCCCCGCGCGGCACAGCTAGGTTCTTCACGCTGCGCGCCAGTTGGTGCGTGAACACGATTTTGCCTGCTACGTCCACGCCCGCGTAGTTTTCTTCGTGTGTCCCGTTTGGTACTAACACGACCTCAGCCTCTACGCCAGAACACGGAGTGGTGCCCAGGCAACCGGAAAGCACTGACGCTGGGCAGTCAGAGTAACGCGCCAGAAGTTTTGGGGTCTCGACAGGCGTGATCACCGTTAGTTCTGCCTCCTTCAGGTTCCACACGCGCGGCATGACGTAGTCGCCATACTTAGTCTCGCCGTCTGCTGGGTATTCGAGGAGTTCCACCTCTTCTAATCCAACCTCGCGTATGACTTGGCAACAATACTCCGCTGCCTGCCGATACCCCGGCGAGAATACCTCTCGGCGGAACTGACAGAGCCGGTGGACATGCGCGAGCGCCTCTTCACCCGAAACGGCTGGACGAATCTTCTCTAATAGCGGCTGAATCATCGGCCATCCTCCTTCTTCGCGTCCTTGCTCGATCGCCTGCGGATCATCTCCCGCACCTCCCTGCGCCATCTTTCACCTTTTAACGCTGATAAACATTTGGTTCATTTAGGTTTTAGAACGTATCGTCTCTATTTTTAAAAGGTTTTGTAAAGAAGATACTAGTCCTATGGTTCTGGAAGGTTGAAGAGCTTGACTGCGCTTTTACCCAGAATCCATTCTTTATCTTCTTCACTTACGTTTAAGTCTTCAATTCGGACTACGTATGCAGGCAGTAGGTCGTGGGGGCCATCTGTCCCGAATATAACCCTCTCGGCACCAAACTCCTTGACCGCCTCCTCCAGAAGAATCTGAAGTTTGCTTCCAGAAGTTTCAAGGTAAAGGTTCTCGGCAAGCCTCATGGCCGGAAAAACGTCATAATGTAAATGTTGCTTGCCCATATGGCCCATGATGACAGGTACCTCAGGATAACGCACAGCTATATCCATGAAGAGCATAGGCGTACAGAACTCGGATCGCGCCGAGTGGGAGAGAACGGGAAGCTGGTACTTGGCGGCCACATCGAAGACTGGGTAAACCATAGGGTGATTTAGGGGGAAAGCTGAAACCCATGGATGAAGTTTAACACCTTGGAAGCCAAACACTTTAACGGCTTCCTCCATTTTTTCTCTAACTACCTCAGGCGGCTCGAAAACATTTGGCACATACTGCCCTAACACCTTACCCTTTAAACGCTTGATTAGTTCGGCAACAGCTTCGTTTCCTCCATGGCGGCTACGCCAAACCCTATCAACCATAGGCGAAATATTCGAAACTACTCCATGGGCCACATCGTACTTCTCAAACCAGTTCTTGAAGCGCTCAATTTCCCTTGCAACCAACTGCTCATAGTTAAGCTTAGGCTCCTTAGGCTTGGAAGCGTAGATATAGGAGCCGATTTGGATATGTTGATGAGTGTCTACGATGAACCATTTTCTTTCCAAGCTACTTCACCACCTTCCTAGGCTTAATCCCGAGAATTTTAGCCATAGAAGTCCCTAAAACGTCTCGGGCCTCTTCCTCAGTTAAGTGGCCTGAGTCCCAAAGGTCAAAGACCTCCTGAAGCTCTGAACGCATACTTGTTGTAGGCCAGTCGCTTCCATAGACAACGCGGTCCATGCCTAAGGCCTTAGGTGACACAACCCCTCCTATGGAAGTCTCTAATATGAGGTTCTTAACCCTTCTCGCCGACTCGAAGACGTGCTTATCGTTCCTCAACCCCGAGTGAGCCATAATGAAGATTACCTCGGGAAATGCCTCCGCCTGATCTGCAAACTGGCCGGCTACAGACCAAGGCTCCGTCCCTGAATGAATTAGGACAGGGACTCGGTACTTAGCCGCTCTCTCGTAGATTAGGTCTAGGACAGGTTCCTTGAGAAGGCAGTAGCCGTCTTGGTTGGGGTGAACCTTAATGCCCCTAAAGCCTTGGTCTCGAATGTAGTAGTCTAGGTCCTCTAAAACGTCACTAAACTTGGGGCTCAGCCTCACGAAACCCATGAGCCGGTCTGGGTAACGCTTCATAGCCTCTAAGGCTTGCCGGTTCATCTGCTTAATCTCGTGCGGGAGTCCTCCGCCTGAAACGCAAGCCATGTCAACCCCACAGCGGTCCATTTCCCGAATCAGGTCCTCAGCCGTCCAACGTTTATCTGTGAAGTAGCAGGTGAGGTAGGAGGCGCCCACGTGCGTATGAGCATCTAAAATAAAGGGTTTCTCTTCATTCCATGGAAACATATCCCCCTCTTCATAAAAACTCATACTTCAATTTTTTGGTCATGCGCCTTTGGTCTTTGGTAAAAAACTAAATTACTAAAGGATGAGTTATAGGACATAGAACGCCATCGGAGGCTTCCCATAGCAAACCCACGAGATTTTAAGACACCACCACTTTCCTTCATTAATAGTTATGATTTTATATTTTGCAGTTTTGCCATATTTTATATCTTGATGGAGTTTCCAGTTCGGGCTGATATATAAGCCGCGCTTACCACCTTCCAGACCCTTATGCCATCCTCGGCTGATATTGGGGGCTCACTGTTGTTCAAGATGGAGTTGACGAAGGCTTTGAGGGCGTCTGTTAAAAAGTAAGGAAATGACCTCTGCGGAAAATCCTTAGTCTCTGTTGATTCCCCTCTTTTCATGGTTAACCTTCCTGTCCGTTCCGCGTCTACCCTCCCTTCCTCCCCAAGGACCCAAGCAAAGCAGTCGCTTCCGAAGGCGAGATACTCTATTCCTATTTCAGAGATCGTGCCAGAATCATGTTTGATTAGGATGTGGCTCTGGGTCTCTCTCCCTTTATCATCGAACTCCATCTGCGCGTAGACAAGCCTAGGCTCGGAACCGACAATGTATAGAGCTAAGTCTACGTCGTGGGTTCCCCATCCGGCCAAAGCCCCTCCTCCAGCTAGGGTCGGGTCAGCGGTCCAGTGTCCTTCTATAAAGCCGTGCGGCGTCTGTCTCTTTGCGAAGACATAGCGGACTCTTCCGAGACTCTCTGATCTTGCGAGCCTCGCCAACTCGAAGTAGCTTGAAATGTATCTTTGACTGAAGCCCGCCATGAGCTTAACCCCTATTTTCCTCGCCGTTTCCGCCATAGCCCGGGCATCCTTAAGTGAGGCGCCGAACGATTTCTCCACATAGACATCTACGCCTTTCTCCATTGCCTCTACTGCCGCTTGTAAGTGCGCACCGTGGGGAAGTACTATTGTTACAGCGTCCGGTCTAGTCACTTTTATTGCCTCTGAAATTGAAGTGAATGCCTTCACGCCCATTTCTGCTCCCATAGCCAAGGTCTTATCTGGTTTTCTTCCCATGACCCCAACTAGCTCCGCCCTCGGAATCCTCTTGATTGATAGGCAGTGCTCCCTTCCCCATCTTCCAACCCCCACAACTAATATCCTAATTCTATCCATGGTTACTTCTATGAAATCGGTTATGTTCTTAAGAGTTACTTCTACATAAAGACTTTTTAAGCCCTAAGATTTATAGAAAATAAGGTGAGGAAGTTGAAGGTTACAAAAGTTGAAGCTTTCGAAGTTAAGGTCCCCTGGGTTGAAAAGGTTCGGGAGCATATGCCTAAAGCTGGGATGCCTGCCCACGGAGCCCACACCTTCATCTACAAGGTTTACACAGATGAGGGGCTTGTGGGCTTCGCCGACGGTCCAGATGTGAGAAGTTTAATCCCCAAGATTGTAGGCCGTAGCCCATTTGAGTTTATCCTCGACGACTCCGTTTGGCCCCTTCAAATGGCCCTCTATGATTTAATAGGGAAAGCGCTTGAGTTACCGGCCTGCAAGCTTCTTGGGCCCGTATACCGAAACAGGGTGAACATTGCCTACTGGAGTCACTGTTTTCCGCCAGAGGTTCTAGCTAGCCAGGCCTCCTATGCGGCTGAAAGGGGCTTTAAGGTCCACAAGATTAAGGCACGCCCAGCCAGGGACCCTGTAGAGCAGGTGAAAGCCATGGCTCAAGCCGTGCCTGAGCTCCAAGTCATCGTGGACGCCAACTGCACCTTATGGCTTCCCTCTAGAGCTGTTAAGGTGGCAAAGGCCCTTGAACACTACAATATTTTCTGCCTTGAAAGTCCCATCCCGCAACAGAACATAGAGGGCTACCTAGAGATCAAGGGGAAGACGGTTATCCCCCTGGCTATGCATATGGGTTCAGGTGCAGGTTCAGAGTGGACGCCCAATCCCATGACGGCCATCGAAAGACGGATGGTGGACTACTTCGTAGTTGAGGAAAGGGGCGCCGGAATCATGCTTAAAAGCGCTGCCCTCGCTGAAACAGCCATAGGGAGGGCTACAGCGAGTGGAGGCTATGAGGTTCAGGGAATGCCCCTATGGATCGAGGTAGTCGGTCTGGGACCTGTGGAAGCCTTCGGCCTTCATATGGCAGCGGCCATGAAAACCGCAATTCTGCCCTCAATAACCTTTGTTTTCAGCCAGTTTCTCCTCGAGGATGATTTAATTGAAGACCCGTTGAAGTTCGAGGACGGTGAAGCGGAGGTCCCTAAGGGGCCGGGGCTCGGGGTCACCTTAGATGAGAGGGCGCTAGAAAAATACCGTGTAAAATAGCTTAGGTGGAGTGGTTGCGACTCCTCCTGATGATGCTAACCTTCACCCTTCTACTCTCAACACAGAAAGACCCCTTGGCTCAAAACCTATGGAACGTTACGGTGTCTGCCACAGTCTGGGTTAACGAAGAACCAGCTGGGGATTTCTACCTTGAACTTGGCTTCTCTGAGCCTCCCATAGCCGTTCAAGGCTACACGGCGGCGAACGGTACCATGACGGTTTCCTTCAGCATAGCCGCCGAAAACCTCCGCTGGCTACAGTTAAGGGATATGGCATTTCAGGGAAGATGGTTTCTGGCGAGTTTAGGAGTTAATTCAGCCCAGCCCTACGAGGTCCCACTTTCCCCCACGGTTAGCTTAAGTCCTCAGGACATTGGACAGAATGTTTCAAGGTACATTCTAAATCAGCAGGTGGAGCCTTTAAAGGTTGATACGGAGAATCGACGTATTTACTTCTACCTAACTATCCTCTTAACCCAAGCTGGGCTTTTCAGGCTGGGGTTTGTGAACCCCTTCACGGGAACAGCCTCAGGCCTGAGCGTTTTGCAGGCGAACTGGATCCCCGTCCAAGGCTTGGGTTGGGCTGTGACAAGTTTGGGGAACATGGGGCTCCAAGCGAGAGTTCGTGTCCAAGGGGTGGCTGACCGTGCCGCTGGGGAAGTCTATAAGGATTTTGTTATCGACCTCCACGATGTGCCACTAAGCGAAGCTGTGGACTTAACCCCGTACATGGCGGAGGCTCTAACTCAAGGACTGAAGTTGAACGCTGAGCATTGTAAGCAGCGTCTCCAATCCATGTACCTATGGACTGAGCAGGATGAGGAGAGGTTTTCAGCGATCACTTTCTTCATCTCTATAGCCCTCAAAGCCTTTAGGGAGGTTTATACCTACCGAGGGGTTTACATGATGAGGGAAGCCCTTCGCCTCCTCCTCTGCCTACAGGACCGTTTATCACTGGAGATACGCTTTATGTATGTGCTGGCTCCTATTACGAACGTGCTCCTTGTTTTCTTCGCCTTCTTCCTTGCCCGGCTATTAACTGAGGAGCGGTGGAGGAGGGTGTCTATCATCCTTTACCTAGCGATGTTCGTAGTTTTCATGAAGGTTCACCCCTACATTGGGATATCCCTGTGGATGAGTCTTCAAGACCTTCCGCTTCTCGCTGAGATGTTTCTACCCAGCTCAATCAGCACAGCACTGCACTGGAAGCTCTTCCTAGCCTCAACCACCTTGGTCTTCACGGTGGGGGTTCCATCTCTCATCTTGCTTGTTTTAGTGAGGCATCGTGGGGTAACCGCCTACTCAATTCTTGAGCAGGCCATTAGGGGTATTAAGTTAAGGAGGTTAAAGTTTACCCTAGCCCTAATTGCCGTGGTCCTCGTTAGCTTCTCTTTCCTTATCAGCTCCTCCGCCTTCGCCGCACCAGCCATCTTTGAGAGGAACCTTACAGCAGGTCAACTTGGCTTAGCTTTACCTGTAGAACACGGTGTTACGGTGCTAAAGTTTAGGCTTGACTACTATGAGACCCCTGAAAGCCTTGAGCCAGGGGGCCACGTCGTGAGCCTCCATCCAGCGGAAGCGGAGTGGCTCCTAACCACACTTAACCGAGAAGGCCTAGAGGCTTCCCTCCTCGGGTTTAGAAAGGTTGTTCTGGAAGGGGAAGCCTCCCAAAATATGCTTAACCTTATCGCCCTGAACCTTTCATATGCCTTAAAATACTGGGGCTTAGCAGAGGCCCTTGAGCCGCGATGCCCAAGTCCCTCTGGGCCCTGGGTTATCATGGGTAGGAAGGCCTTGGAGAACCGGAGCGTTATGATAGGTGATTACGTGAGGGTTGATGGAAAAGCTATGAGGCTTGTCGGCGTCTTTGATGAGGAGAAGGTGAGGGGGCTTAAAGATATCGATGGCTTCCCCTTATTTGGGGGTGTTGACATACACTTGATTACTTCAGTTGAAGCCTTTCAACCCTATGAATTTATGCCCATGAAGATATCCATGGTTTTTACACACGCGGATTCGGAGGAGCTTAGAGGGGCCTTGGAGAAAATTCTTGACATAGGAATCGATGTTCACTCCCAACCTATGGGGAGGGCAGATGTCACCATAAACCACGTTGTAGGCTTTACGTATCTAATCCACGTAGTCGAGGGAAGCTCGGTGAAGCAGATGCTTTTAGGAAACTATGCCTTCCAAGTGATAGGCTCTTGGCCTTCTCAAATGGTTATCGTCAGTATCGGCGCCAGCATCATCTTTACAACCGCTACAGCGGTTATCTACGAGAGGAAGAGGGAGGTGAGAACGATGACCAGCCTGGGGGCCTCTCCTTCCTTCATAGCATTTCTTCTTGTGTACGAGGGTGCCATCTTTGGGGTTGTTGGAGGGGTCTTTGCTTACTGCCTCGGCTACATCGTGGTCTGGGTATTCAACCTTTTAAGCCCCAGAGTCTTCCTAGCTATGCCCTTAGGACCGTTTCACATGATCCTAGCCATCCTCGTCGCCGTGTTAACATCCGTTCTTGGATACCTTATTCCCGCTAGAGGGTCTGTTCGTCTAGTAATACCCAGTGGTCTTCTAAACAGGGGTATGGGTCGGGTGTTAACCCAGAGCAGTACGAATGTTGTGGTCGACATCCCCTTAAGGGTAAAGATTAGTGAGCAAAGCCTCCTCAGAACCTTCCTTATGGGAACGTTCCCATCCCTCTTCCCCCAAGTTGGCTTCTTTAGTTTCAAGGTTGGGAGAATTTCGGAGAAGGTGGTTGGGGCTAAGACGGAGTACCGTTTCGAGGGAGCGTCTGTTCCATCAGGAACGGCAACGGTTGTACCCTTAACTATGGTTGTGGATGTTGAGAAAGAGGGGCAGTACTTGATGCTTACATTAACCGTTGAATCCCCCAAGCTGTATAAGTTCTCAAAGGTTGACTTAAGGGATGCGATTATAGAGATCCGTGGAAACCTGCTTCAGTACATTGATTGGAAAACGAAAAGGACGAAGCTTGAAAGGAAAACGTTAACCTAGCCCATTCACATCAGTAGGGGGTGGGGCTGTACCATAAAGCCCTCGATATGAGCGTTGTGACACCCGTTAGAGTTGCGATGATGCCATATCCGCAGGCGACCCCCGCCAATATAACGGCTTTATAACGGTTCCACCAATCCTTTCCAAGCTTCTTCTGGAACAAGTGGATGCCGATAAGGTAGCCAATGACGAGGGCGTTGGCAAAGTATGGATATGTGTTAAAGCCCACGACGAGGGCAATGGGGCTGAAGAAGGGGATACGGACAACACTTGAAACTATGGTTAGGACGGTTAACACCGCGAAAGCCGAAACCATAAGTTCAGGTTTGAAGAGCTTAAAGAAGTTAGTGGCTATGAAGTTCTGCTCTACAACAAGTTCAGGCCACAAGTTCACCGTTGCTGGGTAAGTGAAGGATGGAACTGGCGCCATTGTCCAGAAGAGGCTTATAACGATGAAGCTCATAACCACCGTTAAGGGAAGTAGCATCAGCAGGGTTTTCACGTAGTCCATGAAACGGGTTTCCGTGATCTGAGCAACCTTGGCGATGTAGGAGTAATCTGACGCCAACGACCCCATACCGAAGCCCCTTGTGTAAAGGGGCATAAACCAAGCCTCGGCGCCTTTGTAACCTGAGGATAGGATGGCTAACTCCTTCATATTCGGTATGCTTACCCCGAAACCGGTTTCACCCACACCCCGGGCGTTAATCATGGCAGCTACGAAGGGTATGCCTACAAGGAAGAGAACCAGCGTCCAGAGGGGAAACTGGGGAACAAGGATATAGACGAGAACCGTGGACCCGAGGAGCCCCCCCAGCCAAAGCGTGAGGATAATGGGTAAGGGTGGATAGCCGGTTTTAACCTGGGCTGTCTTCCCTAGGCGGGCGAGGCTTCCAATCGACCTTACGAGGTACTTTCGCCCGGCGATAAGCCGGACGACGGCTATTCCAAGAGCGGCACCTATGAAGAAGCTTAACCAGACGTTGATGTTAGCCCTCCATATGACGAGGGATGCGGGGGAGCCTATGACATACTCACGTTGAAATTGTGCAAATAGGGGTGAGGGGATTTGAAGGGTAAGCCAGTTTCCGAGCACCCATATGGCGTAAGACCCGATGAAGATGGATATGATGGTTGAGGCGGGGAGCATCCAAGCGAAGGTATAGGCGAAGGGTTCGAAGATGACGCCGTAAACCACGCCTGGGAAGTACTTGTCTAAGACTGTGGTTAGGTCTATAAAGGTTAGGTAGCCTGCACGGATTCCGAAGGCGTAGCCTAGGGTTGTGGGAACCCCAAAGCTGAAGGCGGACCAGATGAGGCTGATCACTGTGGCGATGGTGAAGACCTTCACCCTTGTAGGCTCCCTCTCAGAGATGGTGATGATGGACTCTGAACCTAGGGGAGCCGTGGGGTAGGGAAGCCTCTCAACCTCCACATAGAGATGGGCACAGAGGAGACCTAAGCCCAGCTCCGAGCATAGGCCGAACCCCACGGCTAGGATTAAAACAGCGATGGGTAGGAGCCAGTCAGCGTGGAGGAAGGACCTAAGGTGGTAGGCTGGGGAGCCGATGGGAGGGGCGTACCAGCCCGGTAGGACGTAGGAGAGGAGTTTCCCAGTTTGTGGGTCTATAAACTGGGTTGAGAGGAGATGGGTTTTATGATAGCCCTGGTAGAGGGTGTCAATAAAGAAGGTCTCCGTCATGGCTGTGCCGAATAGGAAATATATGAGGAAGACCTCATGCCTTGTCAGGGGTTTTCCGAAGACCCTAGCGATCTCCGTGAATAGGATTACGGTGACCCACAGGGCGGGAACCCCCACCATGTATCCAGGTCCCGCTGAGAGGAAACGGGAGAAGAAGGACACTTGGAGGAACGTATCCATAGGTGCCAGAAGGAAGATGACGAATAGGAGGATTAGGAGAGAACGCCACGTTAGAGCGCTTCCAAGTCCCTTTCTTTCCATGCTTTAACCTCCCACCTTCTCAAGGTACCTGCGTTTATCCACATCCCTTAGCCCCCTCCAGATGAGCAGTTGTTTTCGAACCTTGTCTATGAAGGCCCTGTTGGACCTAATCCATGTCTCCCTATTCCCCGTTAGGAGGCGTAGATGAAGATGAAAGTCGAAGAGGGGTGGTTTTTCTTCCGGTCGTGGTTCAGCGATTAGGCGAAGGCTTTGAGTAACGTTTGCGTCGAAGGGAGCTAGATGAACCCTGGTCTCCATAACCCTTAGCCCAGCCTCCCTCTGAACCGTAGGCGCGGTGAGGGTTATGAAGGGGCCCATAGTTTCCGCAGCTTGGGACTCCATATACTCCCTCATAAACTCCATGATCCCTAGGGCATCGGCTTCAGAGGCCCTGAAGGGGACGCTTACAGACCAATCATCACCGATGGGCTTCGTCGTAAGCTTCCACTTCCTCTCCAAGGATGGTGTTACAAGGCGGGAGGCCTTAAGCGCCGGATACAAGGCGGAGAGGACGCACGCTAATACAGTTAACTCAATGGGAAGCATGGCGGAGGAGGCTGCGAAGTTGGGAATGAACTCCTTTGGGAAGAACTTGAGGATAACGAGGATACGGAGCCCTGCCACGCCTAGGAGGTATCCCACAACACTTCCAACAATACCATAGAGGAGGGATTGGATGAGGAAGATGGCTACCACATGAAGGGGCGCTAAGCCAACGGCGCTAAAGACCCTGATCTCCCCCGTTCTCTCGTAAACTGTGTTGAGCATGGCTGTTAGAACACTGAGGGTTACGATGACGTAGAGGACGGCGAGGCTGGTGAAGCCTATGAGGGAGAACCATGTCATTCTAGAGTGTAGGTAGATCTTCCCCTCACCACTTACATAAACCGTTAAGGGGCTGCTCATCATCATAACGAGTTCCTGAGCCACCTCCGTGGCGTGCCTAAAGTCCTCCATCTTCACCACGATGGAATATGACATGGCTCCGAAGCCTGCTCGGGCAAGCTTAAAGGGGATGATAAGGACGCGGTCCGCAGGTAGGCGTTCCGCAGCAAACTCCCTCACCGCCTCAAGGGGCAGTTGGAGGGATATCGCGTACTGGAACACCCAAAAGTCTATGGGGGAAAGGGGATAACCGTTAAGGTCCGAGACCGCGCCGAAGGCCTCATCGTGGACTATCCCTACCACAGTAAGCTCCAAGCCCGAGTAGGTAATCTTGCTTCCAAGCTCAATCCCCATTTTCTCGCTAAGCTTCCTGCTTACAATACAAACTGTTAGGTCTCCCTCCACAAACCATCGACTATAGTTGATAAGGGGAATGGTTTGAACCTCCTCGGGCATTAAACCCAGCATCGCCCAAACGTCATAGCTTCCCCTAGGAGTTCCTATCATAAAAACAGGTCTAACGCTCTGAGGGCTAGGAGTGAAGGATGGATAAACCCACGCCCTATAAGCGATTAAAGAACCAGGACCGACCATGTGCTGAACGAGAGTCGTCATTTCCTCGCCGATGGGGTCAAGCCCCGCCCTCGACTGGATGAGCATACCTCGATAAGGCTGGTAGGGCAGTGGGGGCTGTTCCCTAGACACCGCGGAGACCACGCCGTAGGTTGAGGAGAGGGAGACGAGGGAGAAGGCCATCAAAATGATGGATAGCATGGTGAGGAAGCTTCTAAGCTTCCGTTTCCTCATCTCCTCTACACCCGCAGACATGGCCGACAGGAAAGCCCCGCTTCGGCTGATCTCGGCGAAATGGAGCCCAACCATCTTCTCCCGAACTTCCCTCATTAGCCCACCTAGGTTCCCTGAAACCGTGAGGAGGACAATGGCTATAAAGAAGAGCACGGCGTAGCTTTGGATGGCTATAGGCGCGGACAAGGCGATCTGAGAACCTGGGTGGACGATGTAGAAGACTACATAAGGGATAAGGAAGGCGACGATTAGACCAGCGATCCGTTTCCTTCCCCACCATGGGAAGAGAAGCCTCTCAGCGAGGAACATGAAGGGTATGAGCAAAACGCCAAAGGTTAGGGATGCGTACGTTACGTCCTGAATTAAGGTCTTCTCCTCCGAGTAACCTATAGTTTGCCACGTCCAAGCGGCCAGGGCGGCGCTGTAGGCTTCCTCGTAGTCCCTGCGTTGAAGCCTCTCGGAAACCCTTCCGAGGTATTCCATGGACTTCTTCAGGGAGTGCTCTCCTAGGGGGGTATAGAGGTCGTAGAACTTACCTAGTTTATAACGTTCCATGTTGAGGAAGTATGTGTCCGTGGCTGCTCTGAGGGGGACGTTAATCCGAAGGTCCCTTCCCCTTTCAATGGTGAAGCCGACACCTTCAGGGTGCTGTTCACTGGCGTTGATGAGGACCGTGACCGGCGCCCTACTTGCGGCGTCCAGGATCACAGCTTCAAAGGACGTCTTATCTGGAAGAAAGACCATAGCTAGGGGCTCAGCGGTTATTGTGGGCGTTATTATGCCCCAAAAGACTGGGGGCGCATGGGTCTTAAACTCGTTTATTGGAGCCATAAAGTCGAGGGTTGGGAGGAAGTAGATTCTGTTGCCTGGAAAACCTTCACCATACCAGTTCTGGTCGAGGGTGTAGGACCACAGGCTCTGGGGGTTGCTGATTCCATAAAGGGTAGCGGAGGCGCATTTAAACACCGACGTCCTCACGAACCTTAAAGGTCGGTCAAGCCCAAATGGACTAGGCCAGCCCCATATACCGCTATCCATGAAAAATTCGATATCACCTGTTGTCCTGTTAATGAGGAAGACATGGATAACGTGGGTGGGTGTGCGTACCCAACCCCCACCAAAGGCCGCGTCGGCTCCAATCCCGTTAACAGTAAAGGTCCCATTCGGCGAGGCCTTTACGATGTATGTCATAAAGGGGTTATAGGCACCGACCGGCATACCAGGCTTGTAACCGATCCTAATTAGGATGTCGTATTCCTCAAGACCCTCGAAGGTGTACCATCGGGTTTGAGGATCGAACCTAACAACGTCACCTTCAACCCCCGCAAAGCCTCCGGAGGGAAGCCCATATCCTGCTTCTACGAGGTACCTCTTAGGGCTAACGGAGTCCCAGCCAAGCCCAAGGCTTTCAGTGTTGGCGATTGTGTAGGCTGTACAGAAGATGAGGATGGCTTGAGGCTCTAGATTTCGGGGTTTAACCTTCTCAACGGTGTTAAGGGGTGTACACCAGTTAAAACAGGTGGTGCGAGTTGTTACATAGCTCAAGGAGGCTGCGCGGGCCACGGCCACTGTTTCAGCTTCGTGGATAAAGTAGGAGTCCATATGCAGACCCATATCCCACCGCGGTGTTTCAACATAGTTAGCCCATGCAAAACCAAGGTCTTCCAAGGGTTTTCTGCTTTTCTCTATAATGGCTAGGAGGGACACTATACTACGGGTGATGGAATAGCCATACCCCAGCCCATAGTTTACATAGGTAAGGGTAGGGCTTTCCGTGGAGAGATGAAAGTTCATAAGCGCCCAAAGCTTAGTTTTTCCTGTTAGGACATCCTCGCTAAAGTAGTATTTCTCAACAAACTCCCTTGAACCCGCTAGGGCTTGCCAGTGGCCTGAGAAAGCTATGAACCACAAGGTCCTCCTCGGCTTATGTCCGGCGAAAAACCTTGCCAATTCTAGGAGCACGGCTACACCACTCGCCTCATCGGCTCCAGGAGCCAGCTTGGGGGCGATGGACCAGCTGTCATAGTGAGATGAGAAGATAATCACGTCATCGGGGAACGTGCTTCCCCTAACAACGCCAATCACGTTCCAGGCCACAACGTTCTCGTACCTCATGTTCAACTCTAGGCGAACGCTCACAGGGGACCCTGCGAGCCCCTTAAGGAACAAGCCGTCTTCCTTGGTAACATAAAGCCTAGGGACTTTGATGGGGGTCTTCAAGAACTTACTTTGGGCCTCTAAACGGTTTGTAATGGGTGGCTCGATGAATATAACGGCCTTCGCCCCAAACATGGCAGCGTTAACCCACTGGTCCATGGAGTTGAACTCCATTAAAACGATGCATTCTTCCAAACCTTTGTTAAAATGTTGAGCTGCTTCACTGAGTTCACGTAGGGTGCCCTCCCCAGCGTAGATAAGGGTCCCCTCTATGCCCCCTGGAGGTGTAAGGCAGGTTTGAATGGAGTTGGGCCATAGGGCATAGGCCTCGATAAGGGGACCGTTGGGAAGAACCTTTATGGATGCCCCCCGATCTATAGGGACCGTAACAGTATATTCTTGAAAATAACTCTCCCCTGAAAGGGAGTTAAGACCATATTCCCTAAACTTCCTAGCGATGTAGTTAGCGGCCTCATAGCTACCTGGATAACCTGTTACCCGTGTGGAGAGACTGGACAGGTAGGTGATGTGCCCCATTATAGCTTGGAGGTTAACCTCTGGAAGAACCTTATCATAATCGTAGTAGGGTTCAACCGCTTCAGGGAGACCGTATAAACCTGAGAGGGAACCCGTAAGGATGATGAAGATCAAGATAAAAAGGGTGGGGGAAAGGGAGATTTTCCGCATCTCGCGTCACTGCTCTAGCGCGCTAGTATGGTGGAGCTATGGCAGCTGTACGGAAGTGGAGGATTATCATGCCCAGCCCAATCCAGAAAGTTAAGCCAACGAGGGCACCTATAATGATGGGAACACCGATTCTCTCGTAGGCCTTCGCCCCGCCGATCCTCAACGTCAGGTATTTGATGATGAGTATGGGAAATGCCTCCGTCATGTTCCGCCAAACATAGGTACAACATATACCTATCGGGTTGATGAAGAACCATGGTAAGCGAAGCCTTAACACCATCAGAACGCCTGTGATTATGATAGAGGCAACGATGTTTACCTGGTATGTCGGGTCCCAGTAAGTGTAAGGCGTCGTCACACCTGTGAGACCTGTAGTTACGTAACCTACCTGCCACGACTTCGGTCCGTACCATGTCAGTATCTTCTCGACACCCCACATGTAGTAGAGCCAGAGGGATACGGGAACTGAGATTAACGGTATGAGAACAGAGGCGATGAGCATAGCGTTGAACATCTCCCTAGGTCTCGTCTCCGTCATGTCGCCGAGCTTGTAGTTCACCATGGGGAAGTCTCCGCCGCCCTCTGAGGTGTCCACAAAGGTGATATTCCCGAAGTACCAAGCCCCCGTTCCCCAAGACGCTGCCGTTGCGGTGGCCGGCGTTGGGAATAGACCCATAGCTGAACCTACATGTCGGGCAAAGCCGTAATCGATAGTTCGGTCCCAGCCCACGTATCCAATGGGCCAGCCTTCGCCATAGAAGTAGTTGCGACCCACATTCATGATGGCTAAGAAGGGGACCCACAGCAGTAGTAATGCCGCTGGTGCGCCAAGGGATGCTCCTAGGACCACGAGCACAAGACCCGTAAGCACGGCCCCAGCCCAGCCCCAGAGGGATGGCACACCTCCATCAGCAGCTTTCGCCCGCTTCAGAGCCCCCGTTAAGCTATCCTTAATGTATCTCCAGCTGAGGATGGGAACCCATATACCTAAGCCGACCATGACCCACGCTGCGAAGACGAGAGTTCTGAAGGGGCCTGCTGTCGCTTGGTACGTGGCGCCAGGAACGCCAGGTGCCATGATTCCCGTCGCTGTTCCAATGATGGGGTAGATAATATAACTTATGATTTGGTAGATAACGAGCGTTGCCAAGATATCCATGGGTACAAGATACATGAGGAAGGCATCTGTGGGTACCCATCTTGCGTCCCCCACGATATGCCATGTGTTTGCTGCAAAGAAGTCAGCAAGGGGGTACACGGGGAACCTTCCTGCGCAGGCGAAGGGTGGAATGCCAAGTTCAGGAAATGTGTAGGCTAGGACGGATGGGGCTCCGAAGCCAAGTCCAAGGGTGAAGAATCCTATGTAGAAGTACTTGTTTAAACCTATATTGAACATGCTTGGAAGCCTTGAAGGCTTAGACTGAGCTGTGGGAATCTCCGTAGCCATCCTTATAACCTCGAAGCTCGGTCGAACCCCTGGGTAGCTAAGCCTGTCAACTTCAATAAACTTCTTCCTTAGGATCTCCATGCAGAAGAGGCTGAAGGCAAACATGGCGATGAAGTACACTATCCAGTAGGCTATGAAGGGCATCAATGGTCCCCATGGAACCGATGCTTTGCCCAGCAGGGTTCCCTCGATTAATGTGCGTTCCGTTGGAGCGAAGAAGGATGGAATCCACATCGGGTTCACACCTGCACTTTGGGGGATGAAGCGATACCACAAACCGACGCTCATGGTATCCATCATGATGGCTGTATCGAGCGACATAACCATCAGGGCAAAGAGGATCGCCAGCTCCTGCTTCGAGAACACAAGGCGCTTAGCCACAGCGAGGGACAACGGGACAATGATGAGGCAAAGGGTGAAGTAGAAGCCCCAAGGTGGGTACCATGGTATGCCAGTGCGGGTTGCGGTAATATAGGTATGGGTGCGCAGCAAGCCCTTGCCGTATATGTTAATGATGGTGAAGACGACCACATGGAGTATCAGCCAAGTGATCAGAACCTTCGGAGTAAAGCCGCGGACAATCCCTACCTTACTCTCTCCTTTCTGAGTTTTTTCCAAATTTTTCCTCCCCATAGTAGGTGTTGGGCGTAAATAGAATATAAAACTTTTGGTCAGATCACTATAAAATTTTCGGGTCAAATCGCGAGTTTCAGAAGTGTCGGTTCCTCTTGATCGGCGTGCGTAGACTTGGTCTTTTGGCTCCTCCTGATCATTCAAAGGGTTTGTACCCGACTTTCTTGGCATGTTTTATATACCTTAGGGCATATTAAGAGAAATAGGGTGGGAAATAACCCGTGTCCTTAGTTAAAAAGCCGTTGGAGATTAAAATGCTTGAGGACTACATCAGCGATTGGAAAGAAGTTGAAGGCGGGATTCTCCTATTTCCAAAGGACCACTTTCATTTTAACAAACTTTTCGTGAGGAGCCGATTTATTTTCATGGACAGGGTCTTCGATTTTCTAGGCATGACCGAAATGGTGCCTAAGGAGCGGATGAATAAGGATTCTAGGCGCCTCCACCGCTCCTTGGTCGAACTAGGGTGTGAACTATCTTGGAGCGGCACCATTTTACGAAAACCATACTTCAAAAACTACTCCACTTTAAACACCCTTCAAAAACATATTCCTAGTTTAAGAATAAGTGACAAATTGGTTAACGAGCTAAATGAGTCAAACTCCGTAATGGAGTTAGTACGAAGAACTAGTCCAGACGAACTCTACGTTACTCTATCCTCCTTTATGCAGCCGTTGTATCCAGTTGAACCAAACTTTGACCTGATTAAAGCCCTATTGAGATGTTACCACAATCCAATTGAGGTTGCCTGGGTCACGAGTCTGAATAAATCGATTTCGAGGACGTTGGGCTATAAGGAGGGCTTCATCAACATCTTTAAATTGATAGACTCCATCTCAGAAGTTCTTCTAAAAATAAGCCAAGAATATTCAAAATAATTCAGGCGGACACTATGAGGCTAAAGTTTCCTTATGGAAAGGGATGAGAGAAAATGTTGTTCATAGGCGGTGGAAGACCCGAACGTTTCTACACTTTAATGCAATGAACATAGTACAGTGAACAAGTTTACTTGGACACGAATGTTTACTGTAGACCCTTAGACGATCAAGGCAATAGGCGAATCCGAAGAGAGTCGATGGCTTTCTTGGAAATAGCTGATAGAGCTTTACGCGGCGAAATCCGAATCCTAAGCTCTGACTACGTGAAGTTTGAAATTGAGCGAATTCAAGACCCTTTAAAGAGAAAAGATGTGAGGGGCTTCGAAAGAACCCTAAGCCCAGTAAACGTCAACAGCACCAGTCAGCTTAGGGCTTTAGCTAGAGACATCGCTACTCGCTGCGGTGTTAATGCCCTTGACGCATTGCATGTCTCGTCCGCCTGTATAGGCGGAGCCGAGTTTCTCCTAACCTGTGACGACGAAATTGTGGACAGGAAATTTTGTATTGAGAAATTTTTGGCTGAGAAGGGGTATTGGTTAAAAGTAAGAAATCCAATTGAGTATTTACAGGAAAGATGGAGGGTTAAGGTATGACAGGAAACCTTAAGGGAACGGTATCCAAGGTGGCCACGGTTGAGGTGCCCTTCGAAGCCTTAGCCAAGGAGCTGGGAGCCAAGAGAGCCATAGAGTTCATCCGCGAGATTAGGAGAAACTATGGCGACTCCGTGGTTGAGTTAAGGAAAGCTACAGAGGGGCTCACCATTAAACAAATCGAAAAAGAAATAGCCACCCTAAAGAGGGAAGGAAAAATATAGGATATAGAGGTGCGCACGCCTTATTTTATATAAAACTTTTCGATACATTTGTAAACTATGCTTGGACGAATTTTTCGTAAAACAACAGAAGAAGGATGAAACGCCAAATGCCAGAAAAGTTACTTTAGGGATGTTTGTGATGTTAAAGTTTCCTTATGGGAAGGGTTTCTTAGAATTGGACGTTCCTAAGGCAAATCTGGCCTCTGTTGTGGAGTCCCGTTTTGGGAAGGCTACGGAGGACGCTGAGGGAGAAATCGTAAGGGCGCTTAATAATCCCATAGGGAGTGGCCGAGTTGAGGATTTGGTAAAAGGGGAGGACAGGGTTGCCCTCATCGTCAGCGACATAACTCGACCGGCCCCCAACCAACTCATGGTTCCACCCCTCATCGAGGCGTTAAGGAAGGCCGGCGTCAAAAGGGAGAATCTGGAGATCCTAGTGGCAAATGGCTTGCATAGGTCTCCTTCCAGGAGGGAAATGGAAGAACTCTTGGGGAAACGGGTCTTGGAGGAGGTGCCGGTGGTGAACCATAACGCGAGGGACCATGGACAGTTGGTGAGGGTGGGAAGAACATCCTTCGGGACCCGGGTGGCCCTAAACAGGCGGGTTGTGGAAGCCGATTCTGTGATAATCACGGGGCTCATAGAGCCCCACTTCTTCGCGGGCTACAGCGGAGGAAGAAAGAGCATCCTGCCCGGCATCGCCGGCGCAAAATCCATCTTTCAAAATCACAGTTTTAGGATGATTGGGCATCCCAAGGCCCGCTATGGAATCTTGAGGGGTAACCCCATTCACGAGGATTCGGTGGAAGCGGCGAGGTTTGTCAAGCTGAAGTTTATGGTTAATGTGGTCTTAAACAGGGAGCGCCAAGTTATGGGGGCCTTCGCTGGGGACTTCTTGGGGGCCCACGAGGCGGGCATAAAGTTTTTGGAGGGCCTGGTGAAGGTGCCCACGCCCCACAGGGCTGACATCGTGGTCACCACCAACGGCGGTTATCCCCTAGACAGGAACCTATACCAGGCCGTGAAGGGCATGGCCACGGGCGAACTCATCGTCAAGGAAGGCGGGGTAATCATTGTAATGGCGGAGTGCATTGACGGTGTGGAACACATGGACTTTCAGAGGCTCATGGAGGGGGCGAAAACGCCTAAGGAGGTGCTGGACACCATAAGGGATAAGGAGCCCCTGGGGGACCAGTGGGAAGCCCAAGTCCTAGTCAGGGTTCTGCAGAGGGCGGAGGTCATCGTCGTATCCAAGGGAGTGAAGGACACAGTAATCGAGGACATGCTGATGACACCCGCGTCAACGCCAGAGGAGGCCTTAAACCTGGCCCTAAGGAAGACGGGGAAAAACGCGAAGGTGGTTGCCGTGCCCGAAGGACCCTTCATAATCCCCTACATAGGTTCACACGCTAATGAATTTGATTGAAATTTTGGTGAAAAGTTTATTTACCATTTTAATATTTTTTGGTAGAGTTGATGAGAATGGCAGAAGTGGTCGTGAAAAAAGTAGACCTTCAGGGTCGGATATCCATTCCAATAGAGTGGCGAAGCGGATGGAAATCCAGTAGAGTCGTGTTAATAAGGCGTGGAAACAAAATTGAGGTGACTCCGATGGAGCCCGTCTCCCCATCTGGACTATTCGATTCTATTAAGATATCTGATAACGTAGATTTCTCAGATTCCCACTCCCTGAAGAAGGCCCTGTTGGAGTTACAGGAACGATGAGGTTCGTGGACTCAAACATGTTCCTCCCCGCCTTCCTCACGCCCCGCAGAAAATAACGAAAGGGGAACAAAAAGGAGGGTATTTGAACCACAGCGCGCTTAATTTTACACCAGCTTTATGGAAGATTTTAATTGCCAATAGATGGGCAAATTCGCTTCGCAAAGTCCTCGATTGAAATCCTTTCCATTCCCACCGCATCGAAGTGCGTGTCCTCTGTTACGATCGTTTTTTCGCCCAACCTCTTCATGACGGCGAGGTGAAGCGCGTCGCGAGGTCTAAGCCCTAAGGTTTCCATAGCATCAATCATGCCCCATATATCCCCATAGTCAACTGAAACTACATCTAAATCCCTTAACATAAGAACCGCCCTACAAGCCTTAACCGCGGTTATGCTGTTAACCCTCCTTAGAACGGCCCAAGCCAGCTCGTCTATAGTTAAACAAGAGGTTTTAGCATTAATTACACGCAGATTTGCCAAGATGCGCCTTGAAGCGTCCCCCAGCTTATCCTTGGCTAACGCTGCGAAAACGAAGATATTTGCATCAAGGTAAACCAATTATGCACCAGCTAACACTTCTTCGTATAGTTTATCTCCCCACACCAGTTCAGAGGACTTTACGCCATGCAAGCGGGCAATTTCGGTAAGCACCTCAACGGGGTCTTGGCGAACCGTTTCCACCGTTGCCTTCCCACCCTCCAAATCAACGAGAACCACATCATTAGGGTTTATCCCTAAATTATCCCTGATTGCTTTAGGTATTACAATTTGCCCCTTCGGCCCTACTCGCACCTTCAACTTCAACACCCAACACCGTGTATTACATAAAGTTGTACTTATTTAAACTTTTAGTAACCCTTTGCGCCAAAACACAGGGGCCTTCATAATCCCCTACATAGGTTCACACACGCACAAATTTTAAGCGTCCGGGCGTTTCTACTCTATAGTGTTTTCAGTATGGAGACGAGTAAACGATGAAAATACGAGATCAGTTTTTGTTAAGCCTTTGTAATTCATTAGAAAAACTTCTGCGAGAAAATGGATTCTACCATATAAAAGGACCTAACGAGCCAGTAGAGTGGCCAGGACAGCCAAAAAATCTTTGGCCGAAGGCAGATGTGATAGTCGACTTGCCTGACATACAAGTCATCATAGAAACAGACGAAGATTCAGACCCATGTCGAAGTATAATTAAATACTGGCCGTACCTCGAAAAATACGCCGGAAGGAAAATTATGCTCATTGAAATTTGGAAAAGAGGTAGTACCATAGGGGAAGGTTTCTTCGAACTGGCTAAGTTCATTGGAAAGAAATTTGAGAAAACTTTTCCAGAATTTTCTTATTTACCCAAAGAAAGACATACCGAGTCACCTCAACAAATGGTTCGGTGGGTTCTTACTATACTTCAAGCATTAAAGAAGCGAAAAAGTGAAACTGGAAATTCTT
>Ga0315306_10000126_pt1 | contig 36488 bp, 36 predicted proteins | sample TDP1_MG_FD_203803 | JGI IMG/M metagenome (GOLD analysis project Ga0315306, IMG submission 203803) | Freshwater sediment microbial communities from Lake Towuti, South Sulawesi, Indonesia - TDP1 | ecosystem: Environmental > Aquatic > Freshwater > Lake > Sediment | place: Indonesia: South Sulawesi... | reverse complement strand
TCCAGTATTGAGAGAGGCAATAGAACGATACAAGACTGAAGTGCCTATCTTCAAAAAAGAATACGTAACTGACAAGAGGGGAAAAACAAAATCCCACTGGGTCAGCGAACACTAAAGAAAAAGCACTTATATTCTCTAGTTAGCCTCAAACTTTAGCTGAGAAACTCCAATAAATTCGCCAAAATCTTCTGCTGCCGACCTGATTTCTTTCAGGTTTTCCTTTTCGAGTTTTTGAAACGGTGAAATTGACACGGTTACGCTGTTCTTTGTTTTCTTATGTCTCCATGTTCCCACTATGCGGTCATTGATCAGTATTGTGGCGGCAACGTCTCCAGCGGGCGGGCGATAGACTCTTTTCATAAACTCTCTTTCTATGATGCGTATTCTGTCCTTATGCCCCATGACAAAAGAGTCGAACTTGGGCAAAAGATGCACAGAAGTTTTTTCATCCAAATCCATCTCCATAAGCGTTTTATAATCTTTCTTCTGCATCCAAAATTGCCCTTTTACACCTTCTATTTTAACTTCTTCTATTTCGGGTGCTATATTCTCTAAGGTTTTTCTGGCGTCGCTTGCCATTAGTCCGCTCCAAGATGCAAAGTCTTGAACCGATGCTGGTCCATAGCCGCCTAGATATTTTAGAAGAAGTTTTTCTTTTGCTTTCTTCTCGTCTAGCATGTCCAAGTTTATGTTTGGTAGCCATTTGTCTAATCTTGCAAAGCATGATTCTGCACCGCATGGTTGAGCGTGAACGGTTAAGCCTTCGTAGCATGTTTCTTTGAGGATGCCGCCCCAAGCGGAAAACAATTTTTCATAAGGTTTAGATTTATCTCTGAGTAGTGAGCATACTTTCGTTTTGAGTTCCTGCCGTTTTAAGGGTCTGTCTGAGAGGGCTTCAAGAATTCTTGGATATATCATGTTGTACATTTCTTCTATAGATAGCCAATCGGGCATCTCCTTCAGATGCCCATGTTGCTCAAACCACATGCGCTTTAAGGCTTTGTTGTATATTGAAAAGTCATTTGACAGAATAACGTGCAACGTTCCCCGCATGCACCAAACTTTCACAAGCGTCTTAGCCTTGTATAGCGCTTCGTCCAGCATGCCATGCTTAAAGTCTTCGATTCTGTTCCACAATGAAACATAGGGTGTCTGCGCCACTTGGGCATGCAAGCCACACACGTCGCTTACTACTTTCTCAATGTCGGTTTTCTTGGCCTTATGTAGCAAATGATGTTTCAGACTGTAGAATCTGCTTACTCTCTTCAGCGATACTTGCTCATGAACCATAACGGTATCTTCTTTCTCCTTTATGCGCACTTCAGATTTTGCCTTTTGCCTCTTCGGCAGAGAGTTTTCTTTCGTAATTCAAATCAATCCCTTGTTTATTGCTTGGAAACTCCAAATAACTCGTTTAAGCTTTTATATCTAATGGGCGTCATGTTGACTTTGGTGATTTCTGTGAAATGGGTTACACGTGAACATGTCCATGTGGACCGGGTTGCATGTCCATGGCTTATAAGAAAGTTTGTTGACCCAAAAGCCGAATTCATCTTTGTTCCCGTCGAGAAAATTGAGGAAACCGTAAAGAAGGAAGGAGCTATACCGTTTGACGCTCCTGGAGTTGAGTTAGGACATGAAGGCGACAAATGCAGTTTCGACGCCATCATAGAAAAATATCACTTAGAAGATGAAGCATTGCAAGAACTGGCAAAAATTGTTAGAGCCGCAGACACTAATAATAAAGAATTGGCGCCGGAGAGTGTAGGCTTAGACGCCATTGCAAGTGGGTCAATGATGATTGTCAAAGATGACCATGAAGCCATTGAAAAATGCAAACACACGTATGATTCGCTTTATGCCTACTGCAAACTCAGAATCTTGCGTGAAAAGTACAAGAAAGAATTGGAGAAGATGAATAGAAAACAGAGATTCGAGTTCTTGAAGAAGAAAATGAAAGAATAATTTTATCCTCAGACTTGATTAGGAGAGACTACATAAGATAATGGCAAAACGAAATAGCATATCTAACAATTTTGCAGGTTTCTTGTTATTGCTATGTATAATGGGTTTCTTTGCCATCTTGAGTTCAACAATGTCAAAAAACCCCGTTCTAAACCCCTTCGCCAAATATATCGGAATTCCGGAAGCAGACCCATTGCTAGGCGTTGTTGCAGCTGCGTCTACGATGCCTGGAATTCTCGTAAGTCTTCTTGCTGGAAAATTGTCTGACATAATAGGGAGAAAGAAAATTCTGCTGTTGTCAAGTATCATTTTTGCTTCTGCTCCATTTCTTTACCTCTTTATAACCTCGCCTTGGCAACTCATTCTTGTAAGATTTTATCACGGCTTCGCCACAGCTATGTTCATTCCAGTTGCAAACGCTGCCATAGCCGAAAAATTTCTTTCAGAAAAAGGAGAAAAGATGTCAACATTTTCTTCAGTAACCATAGTTGGAAGAACTATTGCACCAATTCTTGGAGGTTACATTTTATCAGGTGGCTACATGTTACCTAAGACCAACTGGAACTATCATGGTCTCTACATTGCAGTGGCAATTGCTGGAAATTGTGCATTGTTCACTGCTTTAATGTTGCTTTTTGGAGGTGAATCATCTAAACAGACGCAAAAGAAAAGTTCTGAAGGCAAAAGATACTTCCCCAGTGGAATAGCTCTTGTAAGCCTTGTAGAAGCGGTTCAATACTACACTTTTGGGGCTTACGAGTTTTATCTGGTGGACTATGCTACTTCTAAAGGGTTTGATGCGCTTCGCATAGGCATTATTACTGGAGCACAGCTTGCTGCAATCGCACTTGTCAAGCCTTTTGCAGGAAGATTCTCTGACAAAATTGGAAGAAAAACTCCAATAGTTATAGGGCTAATTCTTGGAAGCTTGCCATTAATTATCACTCCTTTCGTAAGTTCCTTTTCTGATCTTGTTCGGGTATCTGTCGTGTATGGAGTTGGATTTGCTTTTGTCACATCCTCAACTGGGCCACTTGTCTCAGATCTGGTCGGCAAAGGATTGTATGGGTCGGCATTAGGTTTTTTGAGCACAATTATGGATGTGGGTCAAACTTTAGGCCCAATAATCACAGGATTCATTTTCGCGGCAACATTCAACTACATTGGCTATTTTGGTGCCTTCGCTTCTTTAGGTATAATTCTTCTTTCGATCAGTTTAGTTTTCTCTCTACAACAAGTGATTAAAGAAAAAGGCTTTCATAACGTCTAACAAGTGTAGAAGCAGACTATCCAAGCGCACATTCCATCATTTGTGGGCATGTCAAACAAAAGTCTGGAATTGGAGAATTCTTTGGACGCTTACTTAGATATCCAACAAAGTGTGGGCATTTTCCCTCTTTCTGTTCTGCTACTTCTTGAAGACTTTCAGCCAAAGGCTCAGGCTCAGGTACAATCTCTTGCTCAGGTTGAGATATTTCTATTTTTGATAGGCAGTATGGGCATACATAAGAACCCTCGTCTGAGGGGTTCGCCAAATCAATTAACTTCAAAGGCTCATAGAAAGTCTTTCCACACCTGCTGTTTTGGCAAGTCACGCTATTAGTTTTAGGCAACTCTACTAAAGCTTGCGACAACTCTGATTCAGGTGAGCTAACAACAACTTCTGAAGACTTGCCCTCTGAAAATTCAGTGTCTGCAGATGCCTCTTTTTCAACTTTCTTTTTGCGTCTCAAAAGGCTTGAGATACCTTTTTTCGTAATTTCACTTCTCCATCATTGAATCTATTGGATATTAACGTTTAATGAAGTTTCCAAATTAACCTTTATGAACCACAACTACAGTTTTTGCATCCATTAAAAATGCCAGCCAGGATTATAGAACGTCTTTTGCCATGCACTCGGTAAGTTGTGAACACGCTAGACAAGATTCTGGGACAGGTGCCCCTTTAAAGTATAGTTTCAGATAGCCGAAGAAGTATTGGCATCCGTAGGAGGGTTTCTCCTTAACTCTCCGCCAAGGACTTGAGAAGAATATGGTTTCTCTGCCCATTATGATGTCAACTCTAGACTTGCAATGAGGACAGGCGTAGTATGTTTCTCTAGGTATCTTCGTCGGGTCTGTTAGCATTATGAATTTGGTGAATTTCTTTCCACAGTCATCATGTGGGCATGTTAGTGTTTGCATGTTTGCTTTTCATCCCTCCTGATTATTTTATCTATAGTATATATTATGAATTACGATTTAATAAGTATTTCTGTTGAATTGTTCAACACACAAACAGTTTAACTGTTCCACAACAATACACAAAATTCTTGGTCCAGGGAGAGATTTGAACTTACGTACCCTTCGGGACAGGATCTTGAGTCTCTATTGTTAGGATTCGTGAATTACCTCTTTGCGCACATAGTCTATGGCTTCTTTCACGTCCCTCATGGTTTTTTCAACTTCCGGACGCATCTTTCCTCCATAATAGCCATACTGATGAAGATAAAGGAAGGCCAAGTCGCCGATTTCTACCAATTTTCTCCGTCCTAATTTATCCAAAATTTCCCAGCGTTCTCCATGCGAATCAGGCTCTGGAAAACCGCGCTTCTGGATCAGGGCCGCTACAGCCTCAACATAAGCATGAAATATTTTCTCGCACCCCTCCCTCATACGAGTCAAATCGCCTTTTCGGCGACTCTCTTCGTATTGTCTAGTGCCAAGATCATAGGATTCCTTTGCACTCTTAAGATGGTCTCTGGTCTTCGCCACAGCTTTACCTTGCCTCAATAAGATCTTTCAGAGTGCTAGCAACGCCTCGGCCTTTTTGAGCTGTTTTGTTATTGGGTCTACTTCGAGCCCTAGCCCTTCTAGAGCGTCTACGCCGAGGACTTCTGCGTCGCCTTTGTCAGCAAAAACTACCATTCGTGTGGCTTTTTCGTTCATGTGCTCCATAAGGACTTCGCCAATCTTCCTTTCAAGCAGTCTGCCGTCTATGGTTTTGAACCTTCGTGTGGTCTTGGCTTTCACGTTCAACCTTCCTAATGTCACGTTCGAAACCCATGTGTATGTCGAGCCCGTGTCAACTAGAAGCTCGACCTGCTCGGATCTAGACATGTCTGGACTGAAAAGCGTTACTTTAGCCATCGTGTGACCCAAGTCTAATCACATCTATGTTAGTTAATGTCTCCAGTACTATATAATTAACGCGCTCAACCCAAATTTTCAAAATATGGTGCAGGGGATGGGATTTGAACCTACGAACCTCTAGCATACCAAAGCCTTGATTATTAATATAAAAGCAACAATGTCCATCACTACGTGAGCCACCATTAATGTTAGTAGGTTTCGTTCACGAACATAGTATTTGCCAGCGATTATCCCGGTAAGAAAGGTCACTGCTAGTTTGTCAATCAGGAAGAACCCGTGAATGAACGCAAAGGAGATTGAGGAGAAGAGAATAGACTTCTTCTCTGAAATACCCATCTTTAGAAGTTCTTCGATGAAGTAACCTCTCCAGATTAATTCTTCAACAAAGCCTGCTGTCATGGGCGACAAAGCAATAAAGAAGACAACTTGAAGGGGGTTCAAGTTGCCTATTGTTGATATTCTGCCAAACCTTAATGAAAGAACCATGTAAGCTGTGAAGAGCGCGTTAAGGGAGATGAAAACAAGTATAGCGGGCAGCACCCTATATTTTATCTTGGGCACAATTAATTGCTTCAGTGATACGCCTTGCCTTCTCAATCTCCTAATAACGATGGACGCAAGCAACCATTCAGTTATGAAGACAGACAAGTAGATGACGGTGTTAAAATCAGCTGAGCCGATTGAGGTTTCTGGTAAGAATATAAATAATAGACTCATGGAAAGCAAACCAATTGCGTTGAAAATTATTGGAAAATAAACCAAGTCTCTCCAAGATTTGCCCTTTTTTGGATGCTTCTCAATCAATTCTTTCACTCTACAAATTTAGAACCTAGCTTGGCTTTTTTACTTTTTATGTTTATAGGCAAATGAAAATGAAAAGTTTCGGTGCGGGAGGTTACGTTTAGACCTCGGTTTAAATTCCTGGAATTTTCGTCATAACAATGTGGACCTTTGCTTAGTTATAGTGCAATTTGAAACAGGTATCTGAGAACCAATGCAAAACCGTTTAGAGCACCATGAGACACGATACAACCGTAGATATTCCTTGTTTTCAGAAATAGAAAGCCGTTGACAAGTCCTAAGAAGAATACGGGAAGTAAGACAAAGGGTGTGCTAAAATGATGTTTATGTATAGATAGAAAGAGAAGTGATTGAAGCAGATTGACTATTAGGTTTCTAGAGGATAGATACGACTTGTCAACTTCAGCAAAGTGCGAAAATAAAAAACTCCTGTAGGTGACTTCCTCATATATGGGATACCAGACAACATCTAAAAAGATGCTGTAAACTGTGACAATTCCTATTTTCATGATGTCAAGATAAAAAAGAAAAATCGGATAATACACTACACTTAAGACAAAGGCTATTATCACGCCGCTGCTTAGAGAGAAATAGAGTTTGTCTCTTGAGAAGCCAAGCCAGCCTAGACTCTTCTTCTCAACAAAGAGAACATAAATAATAGGAAGCAGAATTAACGGAAAGAACCAACCATCTAACCATGAAGCGAAGAGGATGATGGCAGGAATAACCTTAGCAACCCAAACTTCGCGTTTCAACACATGCACCTCTCGCTTTTCCTTTCATTCATAATAACATATCTCACTCTTTTTTTGGCTTTGCGGTGCAAGTTTAAATAGGGAATTAAAAGCATGACTAGACAGAAATGGTAATGGATTAAGACGCTTGGGTTTTCAGCCTCTTTCTTCAGGTTTTTTGCTCGTACCTTTCTTTTTTTGTCCCTTTTCAAGCGGTCAACTAACAAGTATAAAATAGAGGCATGGAATTCATAGAAAGAAGGAGAATATTAGATGGCTCAATCGAAGGTTGACTTACCTTCCTTGTTTATGGTTTTGGCGTTCACATCTAACTTAATTATTTGTTATCTCGACCCGTTTGAAATACTGAGTTTAGAGGAAGTTGGTGTAGCTCTTCTTGTTACTGGGAGTCTGTTTTTTGTCTACGTGTTGCTCTATTTGAGAAGTGGATTTTTCGGGGAAACTCAGCCAAAGCTGGATTTTCTAATTACAACGGGTCCATACCGATTTTGCAGACATCCGCAATATTTGAGTTTCATCATAATGATTTTCGGATTTGACCTAATGTTTAGAAGTGTCATAGGCATTGTGTTTACTTCTACACTATCAATTCCTAGCACAGTCATTAGGGCAAGAGTCGAAGACAGGCTGCTAAGAAAGAGATTTGGAAAAGAATGGGAGAATTATGCTGACAAAGTCGGCTTCTTGTTTCCAAAGTTAAGAAGCAGACATAAAAACTTGCACTAGAGTATCTTTGCAGCATTATCTTAATTGTATCAGCAGAAAAGCGTCAACTTCAAAGTTTTGGTGCAGGGGATGGGATTTGAACCCATGAACCCCTTCGGGAAAGGATGTCTCTTTTTTACTTGAGTCCTCCGCCTTAAGTCCTCTAAATGGTTTGACCTAGCTTGGCGACCCCTGCGTTCTCGCACAACTATTTTTCTTTAACTTCTCTTGGTTTCATTTATTTCTTTCCAAAATAGCAATGCTTATTTCAATAAAAACCATTACATAAAGTGGGTATCACATGGGCTTCACATACGCTAAGGTTAATCTGTCTAACCCAGCAAATAGAGGAAAGAAACGTGAAGTAGAGCTCCTAGTCGACACAGGAGCCATTTTGACCGCTGTTCCACGCAAAATACTCGAAGAACTCCAAATTAAACCCATTGGCAAGCGCACGTTACGAGTATTTGGGGGACAAATTGTGGAGAGAGAAATAGGAGCCCTATTAATCAACTATGTCAAAGCATACGCTGGAATCACCGTAATATTCGCCGAAGAAAAGGACACACCAGTCCTAGGAGCCACTGCCCTAGAAGCATTGGGCTATCAAGTTGACCCAGTGACAAAACAACTAAAACCCACAGAACTCTTAATGATTTAGAACTTCTTAAAACTTTCAAACTATTTTACACACCCTATTTAAAGACCTATTTATAGGGGGGCTAGATACTCCTTTGCTAGACTCGTCATCTTTAACCATAAAATCACCCTCTGCACACTTCTAGCTAACTTCTTTCAGCTTAATGTAATTCTTTCCAAAGTGCCTATAGTTAATTTTAAAACCCCTAACTACACAGAATAGTCATCATTTCAAGAGGTGAAAAATAGACATGACCAAAGTAAACGGCTATGAAGTGCCAGAAGGCTTATACTACACAAAAGACTTCGCATGGATAAAAATTGAAGGTGAAAAAGTCAGATGCGGCGTAACAGACTATGCGCAGAAGCAGCTACGTGAAATCGTGTTCGTGGAATTGCCATCTGAAGGCGGAACAATAAAGGCAAACGAACCATACGGAACCGTGGAATCAGTAAAAGCAGTCTCAGACCTAGTGGCGCCCATAACAGGCAAAATAGATAAAGTCAACACGGAAGTATCAAGCAACCCAGGACTACTAAACGAAGACCCATTTGGAAAAGCATGGCTCCTCATAGTAACACCTGCAAACAAGGCTGAAATAAAGAACCTCATGGACTACGCAAAAGCAGTCGAATGGCACAAAAGCCTCATCAAATAGAAGGCACCAAACATGCCCCGACGAATAGTTATCATTGGCGCACACGCAGCAGGAGTGGAAGCCGCCGCAGCAGCAAGAAAAACAGACAGAACAGCAGAGATCACACTACTCACAACAGAAAACCGTGCAGGCTACTCACGATGCGGAATCCCATTCGTCATAGGCGGGCAAATACAAAAATTCAACAACCTCATTGTCTATCCGCAGACATTTTATCAAATGATGAAACTAAACCTCAAACTGGAAACGACCGCAACAAATATCGACACACAAAACAAGGCAGTAGAAGTTCAAGACAAAACTGGAAAACAAGAAAAACTCCCATACGACAGCCTAATCATAACAACAGGCGCATACCCATTCGTTCCACCGATAAAAGGGAAGGAAAAACAAGGAGTCTACGTTGTCAGGACACTGGACGACGGCGAAAACATAGAAAAAGCCCTAAAACAAACGAAAAAAGCCGTTGTAATAGGCGCTGGCGCAATCGGTCTCGAAGTAGCAGTGGCGCTTACAGAAAGAGGAGTCAAAACAACGGTTGTAGAATTTCTTCCATACGCTCTACCCCTACTGCTTGACCAAGATATGGCTGAATTAGTGAGCCGTAAGCTAGAGGAGAAAGGCATCAATCTAATCTTCGGTAAAGCTGTGGACGAAATTCTCGGAACAGACAAAGTCAAAGGCGTCTTAGTTGGCGGAAAAGAAATCGAAACAGACATGGTCATCGCTGCCACTGGGGTAAGAGCCAACATCGAACTTGCCAAAAAATCTGGAATAACAATAGGTGAAAGAGCAATAAAAGTCAATACACGAATGGAAACAAGCGTCAAAGATGTTTATGCAGCAGGCGACTGCGTCGAATATACACATCTAGTCACAGGAAAACCAGCTGCTCCACAGCTTGGAACAACAGGCGTGAGACAAGGAAAAGTAGCAGGAATAAACGCAGCAGGTGGATATGCAATCTTTCCAGGACTTTTAGGCTCCGCAATAACCAAACTCTTCGACCTAGAAATCGGTGCTACAGGCTTATCTGAGTGGGCAGCAAAAAGAGAAGGAATCGAAACTGTCACAGGAACTATAACTTCAAAGACTAGAGCCGACTACTATCCCGATGCTCATCCAATAAGAGTGAAAATAATTGTCGAAAAAGATATGGGCAGAGTCATCGGCTGCCAAATAGTCGGCGAAGAAGAAGTGACACAGCGAATAAACGCCTTATCCTTCGCCATAGCAAAACACATGACCGCAAAAGAATTGGCAAAAGCAGACACATGCTATGCGCCGCCACTGTCCGAAACATGGGAAGCAATGACCCTTGCTGCAGAAACAGCGCTCATGAAGCTTAAATGAATCTTGGAGCAGTTACGTAGCAAGATGCACAGTAAAGCTATTAAGCGAAAAATGAAATTGAAAAGACTACAAAAAACTCGAAAAATGATGGTGATATAAATGGCAATAAAAGTAGCAATAAACGGTTTCGGAAGAATTGGACGCCTTCTCTTCAGAGCCGCTGTGGAACAAAACGCCAAAATCGACTTTGTCGCCGTCAACGACATAACAGATCCCAAAACCTTAGCACATCTACTAAAATATGACTCAGTACATGGAAGAGCACCATTTCCAGTTGAAGCTGCGCCAGACGGCATAGTAGTAAAAGGCAAAAAGATACGGACATTAATGGAAAGAGACCCGTCTAAATTACCTTGGAAAGACCTAGGCGTATATTTAGCTGTGGAATCAACGGGATTGTTCACAGACAGAGAGAAAGCCGCACAACACTTGACAGCAGGAGCAAAGAAAGTACTGATTTCCGCTCCCGCCAAAAATCCAGACATAACCATTGTAATGGGCGTGAATCAAGACAAATATGATCATGAGAAGCACACTATACTCTCAAACGCTTCATGCACAACTAACTGTGTCGCACCCGTTGCCAAGGTTCTCCATGATAACTTTGGTCTTAAAACCGCTCTAATGACAACTGCTCACGCATACACCAATGACCAGAGAATCCAAGATTTAGTCCACGCAGACTTACGCAGAGCTCGAGCTGGGGCGATAAATATTATTCCAACAACCACAGGCGCAGCTGTTGCAGCCACGCTAGTCTTGCCCGAATTAACTGGAAGAATGAATGGAATCGCCCTGCGAGTGCCTGTCCCAAACGTTTCCGTAACTGACTTAACATGCCTATTAGAGAAAAGCACAACCAAAGAAGAAATTAATGCTGCGTTCAAGAAAGCTGCAGACGGTCCGCTTAAAGGAATCCTAGAGTACACGGAGGATCCAGTTGTATCCTCAGACTTCAATCACAGCACTTATTCAGCGGCATTCGATGCTCAGTCAACAATGGTGATTGGAGGCAACTTTGTCAAAGTGCTCGCATGGTATGACAATGAGTGGGGCTTCTCCTGCCGAATGGTAGAACTCATCGAGCTCATTGGCAAGAAAGCCAAACTATAAAGAAGGCAAAAACCGCAATTCCCAAATTTATTTAAACCCAAAATCCCCTATTCCTCTCTTTATGGGTAGGTGAGAGAATGGCAAAATTCTTAACAATTGATGATTTCAACTTCAAAAACAAAGTAGCAATCGTGAGAGTAGACTTCAATTCTCCCATAGACCCTATAACCAAAAAAGTCCTTGACGACACAAGAATAAGAGCTCACGGAGAAACAACCATCAAAGAATTAGTACAAAAGGGCGCAAAAGTAGTAGTCTTAGCTCATCAAGGACGCCCAGGCGACCCTGACTTTACTCCTCTAAAGCAGCATGCTGAAATTCTTGGCAAAATCTTGAAAAAACCAGTGAAGTATGTGGACGATGTCTTCGGTGAAAAGGCACAGAAGGCAATCAAAGAACTGAAAAGTGGCGAACTTCTTGTTTTAGAAAATGTTCGCACATATGCAGATGAACAGAAAAAAGGCGGACCCGAAGACCATGCTAAGACAGAGTTTGTGAAAAAATTGGCTCCCCTTGCTGACGTGTTTGTTCTTGACGCTTTTGCAGCAGCTCATAGAGCTCACATCTCAATAGTTGGCTTTGCAGCTGTCCTCCCAAGCGTTGCTGGACGAATAATGGAACGAGAACTGAAAGCATTGAACAAAGTCTTGGAATCTCCTGAAAAACCATGTATCTTCATTCTCGGCGGAGCAAAAGCAGATGACTCTTTGAAAATATCTCAGTACGTGCTTAAGAACAACATTGCAGACTACGTTTTGACTGGCGGTGTTGTTGGGCATCTTTTTATGGCGGCTAAGGGCATTAACATGGGTAAGCCTAATATGGACTTCTTAAAAGCTAAAGAGTTGATGGGCTTGGTGCCCGGCATACAAGATCTGACAAAGGCATTTCCGAATAGGATTGATGTTCCAAGTGATGTGGCTATTGAGCAAAACAAGAAAAGAAAAGAAGTCTCTGTCAAAGATTTTCCAGTGGACTATCCGATTTTTGACATAGGAGAAGGAACTATCAAAAAATACAGTGAAATCATACGGAAAGCCAAATCAATTGTAATTAGTGGTCCAATGGGCGTCTATGAAAACAAGGAGTTTGCGAAAGGCACAAGAAGCATTTTTGAGGCGATAGCAACGTCTAAGGCGTTTTCCCTAGTTGGCGGAGGACACACTGTAGCAGCTGTCGGCGAAATGAAACTCGCAGACAAAATGTCCTATGTGAGCACTGCTGGCGGAGCCTTGATAGAGTTTCTTATGGGAGAAAAATTGCCTGGCGTTGCCGCGCTGGAAAAAGCGAAAAAATAGTTTCTCGCTTGTCTTTCTCTTCTTCACTCTGTTTTTCTGTTAAATCGTTTGGACAAGACAGAGTTTTGGCAGATTCTATGTGTTTGTCGGTTGGTTGCGGCGAAAATGGAGTCACGCAAATAGTCTATAGCCCCCCCTCATATATAGAGTAGTTTGTGAGTTCACTTTGGGAATATGGAAGGGGTTCTTTAAGCGTTTTTTCTCTTGAAGCTAATTGCTTTCTTCGTCGCAAATTGTCTGTTGATAAGTTTACAGAGGTTCTTGGCAAAATACTTAATAGGTTTCTTAGAATGTAGGTTTCGAAGAAATAGTTGGGCGGGTAGATCAGCTTGGAATGATCGCAGCGTTGGCATCGCTGAGGACGCGGGTTCAAATCCCGCCCCGTCCACTGATCGGAAAATCAACGAAGCAGTTGATGGAGGCTCAAATCCAGCTGCGTTTTGCTTCTTTTATATTATCAAAGTGCGGATCGTCGGAAAGAATTTTCGCTTGGTTAATTATGGCGGTTGAGGCGATGATGCAGTCGCCCATGGGTATATTTTTGTATTGACATTTGAGCAGCCCAGCTTGTTTGGCGATTGTTGGGTTTAGGTTTTGGATTTGCAGTCCGCTTGCGATGATGGATAAATAGCAGATTTCAGCTTCTTCTCTTCCTATCTTTTCGCAGACCATTTTGATGGTCTCGCTGATGACGATTGTTGGAAGTAACCCTTGGTTACGTTGGATGAGTTCTTTTAGTTTTTTGGATGTTTTCTGTTTTGTTTCTGTGTTAGTTGAGTAATAGTGTTCTATGAGGAAACGGCTATCCAGCACTTCTTTCAAGCTAGTATTCCTCTCTAAGTTTGTCAATTTCTTTCTTGATTTCTTCTACTTTGCCATACCTTGCATATATGCCTGCGCAATCTTCCAGTTTGCGGATTGGCTTGAAGAGCAGTCCTTTTTCGGTGGCTTCTACCATTAACTCGTCTCCTTCTTTTATTCCCAGTTTTTTTCTGATTTCTACCGGAATTGTGGTCTGTCCTCTTCTTGTTACTTTCACGATGTTTTGCATTGTTCTGCCTCAGATAACAGATTGTATGTACTACCATAAAAAATTTTCCTATTTATTTTCAGCGTAGGATTAATCTATTTATTCAGGATAATCGTAGTACGCGGAAGAATGGTTCAAGGAAAAATTAAGAGAGAGGAAGTTGAAGCCCGGAGTGCAAAGCCAGTCTCGTCCACTCATTTTTCGGAAAGGCGTGGAAATTATGTTACTTGATGTTACATAACTAGAGTTCATTTTCGGGTTTCTTTTTGTTATGCGCGTCATAGTGTTTTGTGTAACAATCCCGTGCGCTTCTAGTTCCACCTATCCTTTTTGATTCAAGTAACAACATTGCGCTCTGTGATGCGTGGGGTGACTATTTCTGTACTGAGAATATGTCGAGACAAGAAACCACAGTTAAATGGGTTTAGAGGCACAATTACCATGACTTACGATACTGGAGACATAGATACAATGTTACCGGAGAAGGAGACTGGAGATCAAAATCTAATTTTCCTCAAAAGAAATCAAGTTCCCACAGTATTGGCTATAGGTGCCCACCCAGACGACATTGAAGTAGGATGCGGGGGAACACTTAAAGTTCTCGCAGATTTAGGTTACGAGGTTTATGGAGTCATTTTAACTGACGGAGAAAGAGGGGGATATAGAGAAAAAAGACTTGAGGAAGCCTCCATTTCGGCAAAAGTTATAGGCTTAAAAAAAGTTTTTTTCGAACACCTAGAAGATGGTAAAGTCCCCTTCAACATTGACACTGTGGCCACCATTGAAAAATACATTCACAATATTCAACCACAGAAAGTCTTTACTCACAGCAAGCAGGATCGTCATCAAGATCATTGGAGTTGCTCATGCGCTACACAAGCTGCCACACGTAGAGGGATCAAAGAAGTCCTCATGTACGAAATTTATGGGTCTACGACTTCATCTTTCGATCCGCATTATGTGGTGGATATTTCTGAGGTAATCAAGTGCAAACTATTAAGCGTAAAGGCTCATCAGTCGCAAGTAAGGAAGGGAGTTCTAAATCTTGAAGGCATAAAGGAACACGCTGGTTCTGTCGGAAAGGGGTACGGCTACGAGTACGCCGAGACTTTCGAGATAAACCATCTTTTTTTTGACTTAGATAGACTAGCCAACGAATTCAATGCATTTAAACAAGCGATTAACTCTTCTGCACCTCACTATTTCCACAATCCGTTGAAAGCCAAAAACGAAGAAGATGAGTGAATACCATGAAATTGTATCAGAACATTGAGATTCCTGAAACTTTTGATGAACTTGCGGATTGCGTTCAGAAAAAGCATAATTCAACAATCATTACAGAGAAAAGTTTGGAAAATCGGAACAGATTCGCAAACATGGCGAAGAAGTTCCATTTAGAAGCAAATACGCTAACAAATCTAGTAAAAGAAAATATAGAGTTCTTGGAAAGAAAAAAAGAATGCATTTTCCTTTTTAGTGCACATCAACCAAACCTTCTTCCATATTCTGGGATTGTTAGAAAGTTGACTTTAATGGAAGCTCTAAAAATAAGGCTAGCAGCCACTTCTTCAATTCCTGTCATAAGCCTTTTCTCCATTTCTGATGAGGCTTTGCCTGATAGATGGGTAAAGAATGCTCAACTTCCCGATGTGATGACGAAAGATGGATGTTTTGGTATAAGTAATCCAGAAATTAAGAAGAAACATCACAATCGCCTGACTGGATACGGAAAGTACACAACAAAAATCAATTCTATCCCGAAACCCACCCCTGAAACTTTGTCAACGTGGATAGACAGAATAAGCTCATGGATTCGCATTACGCTAAAATTAATTAGAAGACTTGCTTGCGAAAATGGCTGTCAAATCTCAAACGAGCAAGTCAATGCTCTGTTCAAGAACACAAAGGAAATCATAGAGGTACTAGAAGACTCATACAAGCAAGCAAGAAACTATGCGGATTTAAACGCCTTTTTGTTATCCAAAATTATTAACGAATCCTTTGGTTACAGCACTCTATTCGTCAGATATTCTGAATCAAAGGATATTTTGAAAGATGAGATTTCGCTTCTGTCACATGATTACGAAAGGTATCTTGAAGCTTCGAAAGAGGCATTAGATAAGACAAATAGCTCGAGTTCTGACATTGAGCTTGCGCCGTTTTGGTATCATTGTGAGTGTGGGGGAATGGCAAACCTTCTGTTTCATAAAGTAGAGTCCACCAACTTTTATCAAGGAGATTGTATAAACTGCGGGAAAAATCACAAGTTTGATATCGAACAAATAAGCTCAGAAACAGGCGACTTCTTCTCCAATATCTCACTGAGGGCAATCCCGTTTATGATAGTTTACTTTGAAGGTCTAAGACCTGACCTTTTCGTCGGTGGAAACGCAGGATTGATTGACTATTATCCTCAAGCAAAAACAGTGGTTGGGAAACTGGGAACAGAATGGCCAGTTATTGGAATATGGAACCCTTACGACCGATATTCAGGGATTGGACAATTACATGCTTTTCTGGCTTACAAAGAAACGCTTCCTTCAGAAATGAAAAAGAAAATCTTCAAAGTCTTTCAAGACAAACATTCTATAGTTGACTATGCTATTAATATTGGGCTTAAGAAAACAAGTCAGCAATGGCTAGATTGGCTTCGGAATAAAAATGGGAATTCTCATCTAGAGTCTGACGTTTGTCTGGACTCTGTTTTTGCGGGAAAATTGGATCAAGATTTCTTTGAATTTTTGAGGAGAAATCTTCCATCAGCACCTCACAGATTAACCATGGGTGAAGAAATGTGACAATGTTTGATGCTTGGAATCGGAGCGACCTTGAGGTTATCAAAAATTATTTTGAGAATCGGTTGGAAAAAAATTCAGAGAGCTATAAAATTGTGGGATATGGTAGTAAGGAATCACAAGCTATAAGGTTTAAAGTAGCTACAGAAATAGGAAATCTGCATGGTAAGTCAATTCTTGACTATGGTTGCGGCTTAGGAGACTTCATAGGATATCTGGAGAAAAGAGCAATCAACGTAAAATATACAGGATATGACATATCTGAGAAAATGATTAAGAGAGCCCGAAAATTACATCCAAAACACTGTTTCGAAGTCAGAGACATCATCAAAGAAGTGCCAAACCAGAAGTTTTCATACATTTTTGCCATAGGATTGAACATTAGGATCACTGATAATGTTGGATTCATTAAAGAACTTATCAGAAGAATGTTTCAGATAGCGCAAGATGGCGTTTTTGTAAGTCTATTAAGTTCTCACAGCGAATATTTTGATGCTCAATCGTTTTATCATGATCCCGCTCTTCTCCTTGATTGGTGCTTAAAGAACATTACCAGAAAATGCATCCTTAGACATGACTATCTCCCTCATGATTTCGCCATTTACATCTACAAAGACAATGTCAGAAATGGAAGGGAACAATCGAAGTGGGTTTAGGAATCACCGTTCCTGTACCAGGTTTGAGTGTCATTATTGATGCAGCAACGTTACTGTATTTTAAAGTATTGAACCGAAAGGAGATTCAGCCTCAAGAAAACTCTGACCTTGATGTAACCGCAATCATTTCAGCCCGTAATGAAGAGAGATGGATCAGGCAGTGTGTTGAGTCACTTTTCAGGCAGACAATGCCTCCCAAAAAAGTAATTGTTGTGGACGACTACTCGCAAGACAAAACTTCTGAAATCTGCATGGAACTTGACAAGGAATACTTGGATTTTATATATATAAGGCGACGTGAAAGATGTGGAAAAGCAAACAATCTAAACTATGCAACCCAATTAGTTTTAAACGATAAAAGGCTTCTATCCCAAATTGTAGTGATTGTCGATGGAGACACAGTTCCTCGAAGTGATTTTATTGAGCAGATGACGAAACCATTCATTTCTAAAGATATTGCTGCCGTTAGCGGGACTGGTTTCGTTACTAAGCCAGAAAACTTTGCAGGCAAGGTTATTGCTGCGACCTATAGATTTTTGTTTAAGTTTTATAGTTGGCAAAAAACTTCACAAAACCATAGGAATGCTATTAGTCCTGTTTGTGGCGGTGCGGTCGCGTACCGAACAGAAGTTTTGGGGAAAATCGCAATTCCAGCAAGGTGTATAACAGAGGATACGGACCATACATGGCTTCTGCTGGAAAATAAGTATAAAGTTGTCCATAACCCAAAAGCTCTGGTGGATAGTGAACAAGCAAGGACATTACGGGGTTTCTTTAGGCAATGGTATAGGTGGTATTCTGGGTCGCATCAGGCTTTGCATATTCACGGAAGAAAACTTTTAGATGCTAAAAAGTTACTTTTTACCACTTTGATACCCTCTTGTATTGATGGATGGATATATTCAGTTTGGCTTGTGGGATTTTTATTCTTTTCATTTTTGGACCCAGTATGGTCTATGTGGCTAATGGCGGCAGATGTGGGTTTAACTGGTTTAGTCCTCGGGCTACTTTGTCCTCGTGAATTGAAGTATCTACCAATGATTTGGATAATGAAATTCCCCTTAGCGGTTGCCTGGCTAACGTCAGGGCTTAGAACATTGTGGGAACGCCTAACAAACAAACAACACTTGTGGGGAAAGGCATGGGAACGCGCAGACCATCGAACAAGTGGAAAGAAATTTAGCTTTCTGATTAGAGCAGCTACCTATCTTTTGCCTCGAAAGAGTAACAATCCAACAAAAGAAACAATAAAATGTCGATTCTATCAATCTTTAAAAATGCTGCAATCCAAACAGGTTCCAAATCAATGCCTACAATGCCGCAACCTCATAGAATGCATCGAAAAGTAAGCAAAAATTCCATAATGAAGAAAAAAATAGTTTTATTCTTCTTCTCCTTCTACGTCGGTGTTGGAGGCGTGGGCGGTGGAGGGGGTATCATGGCTTCAGTAGGCTTCTTCATCAGTGAAACAAATGCCAAGATGCCGGCAATTAGCATTAAGATACCTGCAATCAATTCTAGCCAGAAGCCAAATGATAAGAAAGAGAGACCAACTGGAAGAATCAGACTAAGCGTTATGACAAAGGCTATTGGAGAAAGAATACTTAGTATCCCCCCAACAAAGAGCATTATTGGAGAAAGCAGTCCTCTTTGTTCACTAATCGTGACGCTACCGATTAACCCAAGATTCTCGCCAATAATAGTCAACACCGGCATTACAATTACAAGCAACCCATGCTGGGTGGAAAGAAACATAGAGAACAGATACCACATGGGATAATGCACATTTCCATGTGATATCCAAGGCAGAAAAATGCAGATGAAAGCAAGAATCGTGGAAATTAGGCCTATGACCATGCAAATTTTCGAGCTCAATCATATCTCTCCTACTAGTTTAAACAGCATTGGATTGTGGTTAACTTTGTTTAAAACATTTTTGCCATTGCCTCATCGTAAAGTGAAATTTGCAAATTTACGATGAATTAATGCCCAACCTTCACTAAGTTCAAGGTCACTATTATGTTATAAGGCTTTTAACCAACATCTTCATTAGCGTACACTGAGGTCGTTTTTCCCATGATTGATCCCAAAGCCCACTATCGTGAGAAGACACTCACCTCAGCCAACTTGTGGAAACAAGCGTCTAAAGTGATTCCAAGGGGAATATGACATGAAAATAATCGTATTGGGCTGTGGAAACATAGGGTCTGTCGCAGCAAAAGACTTGGCAGAGGGTTTGCCCTCTGCAGAAATCGTCATGTCTGATGTTAACAATAGCCGAGCCCAAGAAGCCGCTTCAAAAACTGGTCAAGACAATGTCTCTTGGATTCAAACCGACGCATCTAATCAAAGCGAACTTGTAAGCATCTTGAAAAAATTTGACCTAGCTGTGGGAGCCCTACCTGGACCAATGGGTTACCGAGCCTGTAAGGCTTCTATCTCGGCAAAAGTGGATATGGTCGACGTATCTTACATGCCTGAGGACGTCATGAGGCTAAACAGAGACGCTTTGAAAGCTAAGGTATGCATTGTCCCAGACAGCGGAATGAGCCCAGGATTAGGCAGCATATTGGTCGGTCGTGCAGTGAGCCAACTCGACCAAGTTGAGAGCGTTCACATCTTAAACGGGGGCTTACCAGAAAAGCCAATTCCACCTTTAGGTTACGTGATAACATGGTCTGTTAAGGACCTCATAGACATGTATTCTAGGAAAGTGCACATGGTCAAGGAAGGAAAAGTAATCCAAGTAGAAGCCATGAGCGGACTTGAAGAAATAACATTTCCGAACATCGGGAAACTGGAGGCTTTCTACACAGATGGACTAAGAACACTGCTCCACACAGTGAAAGACGCCAAAGACATGTGGGAAAAAACACTTCGATACCCTGGACACGTCGAAAAGATAAAACTACTTAAAAATCTGGGTTTCTTCAATGAAAAGCCCATCGAAGTTAAAAACCTCAAGATTCATCCAAGAGAATTAACCGCCATACTATTAGAAAGAAAACTGAAGAAAACTGAAGTCCCAGACATCGTGGCTATGCACATCGAAGTTGCCGGACTAAAAGGCAATAAAAAGGTCGTATACACCTATCACATGCTGGACCACTACGACAAAAAACGCAAAGTCACAGCCATGGCTAAGACCACAGCATACACAGCTTCAATCATAGCCCAACTTCTAGCCAAAAAAGCCATAAAAGAAAAAGGCGTCATCCCACCGGAAAAACTCGGAATGAATGAAAAACTCTACAAGAAGTTTATGAGTATGATGAAGAAGCGAGGAATTACAGTTAAAGAGAGTAGAAAAATGAGTTCAAGAAAAAACTAGAGAAGCAACTAGTTTGATAATTTAAACGAAGCCTTCATCTATTTCAGTCATCAGTTAATTCTCAATTGAGGAAATCAAGTGAAAGGATATCAACGCTTCTTAACACTTGGATTTACTCCCTTCAATCCGCTAGAACTAGCAAAGGAAACAGAAAAAATTGTGACTCGAGAAAGCCCAGAAGGACTTGAAAGAAAATATGTGGGCGTCTACTCGGCTCCGGTGTATGGAGGAATCGCCACAGGTTACGCTGCTGGCTGCTGCTTGCGTTGCGCCTACTGTTGGAGCAACTGGTCGAGAGATTTCCCAGAAAAGTTTGGTGAATTTTACTCTCCTAGGGAGATTGCTCAAAGGCTTTTTAGAACCGCCAAAGAAGGTATAACCTCTCCCGGATGGGAACGTTTTAGGCACCTTAAGGTTGACAAGCTTAGAGTTTCTGGATGCGAGCCTACTTTAGGAAAGGAGCATTTAGTTCAACTGCTAGAGTATGTAGAAAAGTCTGGTTATCCTTTCTACTTAGAGACAAACGGTATCTTGTTAGGAGCAGACACAGATTACGTGAAAAAACTATCAAAATTCTCAAAATTCATTTACGTAAGGGTTTCCTTCAAGGCGGCGACACCCAAAGGATTTACGGAAAGAACAGGAGCCATAGGAAAATACTATGGACTACCCTTCAAAGCGCTCAATCATCTTCTAGATGAAGGAATCTACGCAAGAGCCGCTGCAATGACAGACCCAAGTGTAATGCCAAAAGAGGAAAGAACTATCTTAATAGAAAGACTCAATGAAATCGACCCAAACGCAAGATATCATGAAACACTGGAAGAAGAAACAATAGATGCCTATGACACGACACTCAAACGACTAAAAGCTTTTTCAGACTCAGAATTCGCAAGGAAACTTGAAAGAGAAATACTGAGGTATGGTGCACCCGAGTAGAATTATGCTACGTATGGTCTTGGTCCCTCAGGTTCCGCAATCACTTCGGGTCTGGGTTTTCTGGGCTGTTTAGATTCACCACATTTGCGGCAGCTTTCTGCGCAAAGTTCTAGATATGCTTCTTCGTTTTCTATAACTGTTTCTGCCGCTTTTCCGCATAGTTCGCTTGGTTCATTGCATCCTGCTTCTTTACAAAGTTTGGAGATGAATTCGCAGCAGTCTTTGGCGTCTTCCTTGTTGAATGTTGCTCTGTTGAGGCGAACTAGAACGCAGAGTTCTCTGGCAAGCACACATGTTCTAAGATTCTTGAACTGGTCAAGCGCACGTTCCCGCATCTTTTGTCTCGTTAGCTCTAAAGTCATTATTCTTACCTACGCTACTCATGTGCCTAGGTTCATAAATAGTTTGTCAATAGACGGTTATGTAAGCCACTGAGGTTTTCCGTCCAGAAACTGGGTTAGAAACTTTGCGAATTCTGGGTTAGAAGAGTAAAGGCTTAGGCATTCTTCGTTGACGAAGACTTCAAAATCCTTCCTAACCGATTCTGCAATCAAGTACGGCAGACTTAAACGTTGTCCGTCTTTTCCCTTCAACTTTTCATAGACCAACTTAACGGCATCCCTTTGCCTTCTTTTTGTTTCAACTACCCAACGCCCACATTCGATGCGTGGACCAGAAACCGTTTGTGACACATTCATGTGTTTTCTCAGAAATCTTTCACATTCCGTTTTCTTTTCGATTGGCGGTCCCAAATGCTTCTTGAAAGGTGAGAGGATTTGCTGCTCCAATTCAAAGATTAGCACACTTATGTCTTCTTCGTCGCTCCAAACGCTGTCACAGATTATGTTGAAGTCGTGTTGCTTTAACATTGTTCGCAGAATTCTTTGCGACCTATATAGTTGACCCCACAAAATATCTGGAACAGCCTTCAGTTTCCCAAATTTTAAAAATATGAGCGATGAGCCACGAGCCTTCACTGTTTCGGCAAGTTGCTTGATGTCAATGGCTTTCTTCTCTTGTGGATAAAAGAATTTTGAATCGGGCTTTTTGGCAAATGCCCGTGATGCCGCAATGAATTCGTCTAATCTTTCTTTTCTCACCGCTGCTGCCACGTTTCTTCCCTTGTCTATTGGGTCAACGATTATTAGGGGTTCTTCGAAGAGTTTTCCAATTTCTTTTTCTCTTCCACGATAGTGGTTTTCGTAGTCAATTGTTCCTTTGCCTTTCCATTCGCTGAAGGATTTTAAGACCTTTTCAAATGACCCATAGTGAAGGGTCAAGAGTTCGCATAAGTATCCGCTGAAACCGCCGACTTTGATTTCGGCTCCGTAGACGCCTATTCCTTTCATGAACTTCTTTAGTAGGCGGATTTCTCCACACAGTTTTTCGGTTAATAGAGGTTTTACATAGTCTGTGTGGAACGGTGTCCTATCTGTAGCGCTTTTCCATTCGCCTTTTTCCACTTTATAGCATGGAACAATATTCACTCTTACAGAGTCTACTGTGGCTTCAAGATAAGGGTGTTCCGCAAATCTTTCAGTCTGTTTAAATCCTTTCGTTGCTTTTCTCGCAATCTCGAGACCTATTTTTCCAAAGGATTCTCGAAGCATCGTGATCGGTAGACGCATGAAAATATCGATGTCAGGTTCTTTACTTATCCATGTGTTCTTAGCGACTGAGCCTTCAACTCTCACCTCAGCCTTGACATTTGCCTCTTCAGAAACGGTTTGCACTTTTCTTCTTAGTTCTTCGGCTAGTTTTAGGATGTGCTCTTTTTCTCTCGGAGATGGAGTAACCTTGCCTAACACGCTTTCACAGATTTCTTTGATGGTCGGGGTCATGGGTGCCACTGTAAATACTTCTTTTTCAGCCATGGACTTCTTTTAGGGTTGAGTAAATTGGGCCTTTCGGTGTTAGCACGCTTTTCTTTAGTCTTAAATATTCTGCCTTAATTATGCCACATTCGTAGTTTGTCATTTCTTCCACGCATCTAGCAAGTTCAGTTTTGTTTCGTCCAGATTTGACACGTGCAATTGTGAGATGGGGACTAAAGCCTTTAGGATCGGGTCTAAAGCCTAATCTTTGTAAACGTGGCTCTAACTGGTCAGAAACGTTTCTAAGCTCCTGTGCGCCTTTTTGAATTCCAACCCAAACCACTCTAGCGTACTTTAAATTTGGGAAAGCGCCTAAGCCCTTGAGTTCGATGTCAAAAGGCTTGAAAACAACTTTTTTCATTTCTTCATAAACCGCATCTATATTAGATGGTGGTATGTCTCCAAGAAAACGCATTGTCACATGGATATTCTGTGGCTCAACTAACTTCAAGTCCGCTCCAGTATTAATTAGCGTTTTCTGAACTTCTGATAAGCGTTTTAGCACTAAATCGCTGTCTATGTCAAATGCGATGAAGGCACGAATCATTTCAGCCATGGTAAGTCCTCTTCAACCAGTATTGAAACACCTTAATTTATCAATAATGCTTTCTAAATAACTTTTAAGTTATAGAAGACATTAGCCGTTGCTGACTTAATTTCATACAGTTTATATTTAGATTCATATACATAATAATTTGCTTTTAAGAAACCTAAGCATAGAAGACAAGGGGAAAGGAGCTCAAAATGAAAGAGAAAATAGTCAGCATAGTTATGCTAATCATGATTTTTATTAGTATTTTAAACATGGCATTTATCATTAGACCAGCATCGGCAGAAAATAACATTGGCAGCAAAGATTTTCCTGGGAAACAAAGCAAAACGACTTTAGAGACACTAGGTCAAACTTCACAAAACGGCGAAGACGAATGGAACTTTAACGACATAAGTAAATGGAGCAACTCCACCTATAGAGATGGCAACAAAACAAGATTGATAGTTGGAGTTAACGGCGAAAAGCCCAACAGCCTACTTGAACTTGAAAAGATAGTAGTCAAACACGAAGCAAAAATAGTTAACAGTGTCTCAATCAAAGGCGAAGTTATAGCAGTAGTTGTCGAACTCTTATTGGTATCAGTAACGGCTTTTGCAGAAGAGGTACGTATTGCAGAGTTGACAAGTTACGTGGAGCCCAATATGAGGGTTCAAGCCCAGTTTGTTCCAAACGATCCATACTGGAACTTTCAGTGGGGACCGCAAAAAATTGAGGCAGATTGGGCATGGAACACCACAGCTGGTAATCCATCAGTTCTTGTGGCTATTATTGACAGTGGCATCTTCTATCTCCACGAAGACCTTGCGTCGAACTATGTATCCTTGGGCTATGACTGGGCCAACAATGATGAAGACCCAATAGACGACTATGGGCATGGAACCCATTGCGCTGGCATAGTTGCGGCTACGCTTAATAATAGTGTCGGCATAGCTGGGCTAGCTCAGGTTCAGGTTATGGCTGAAAAAGTCTTAGACAGCGGAGGTAATGGCTACTGGGATTGGGTGGCTAACGGGATTATACATGCAACGGACTGTGGGGCTGACATAATTAGCATGAGTTTAGGTGGATATGGTGGCAGCGAACTAGTGTATGAAGCTGTTAGGTATGCGCATGCTTCTGGAGTGCTAGTGGTTGCCGCTGCAGGAAATGAATCCACAGATACTAAACTCTATCCTGCGGGCTATGATGAAGTCGTTGCTGTAGTAGCAACGGACCAGAATGACAATAAAGCTTTTTTTTCTAACTGGGGAGACTGGATTGAACTTGCCGCACCCGGAGTCGATGTATATTCAACTGTTCCATCGGGCTATGAATCTAAAAGCGGAACTTCTATGGCTTGCCCTCACGTTACTGGTGTAGCTGCCCTACTATGGAGCGCTTTTCCAAACAAGACAAGAGACTGGATCAGACTGCGGTTGCGATATACCGCTGACGATTTAGGTCCTCCAGGTTTCGACGTATTTTATGGTTATGGAAGGATAAATGCCAGAAAGGCTGTTGAGCAAAGTCCGCCAGCTCATGACCTAATAGTTTACGGATGGATGACCCCGCCTTATGTAGAGCCTGGAGCCTTGGCAACCATAAACGCTACTGCATTGAATTTTGGAAGAGACAACGAAACTGACGTGGCGGTGCAACTCCTAGCAAACGACACTGTAGTAGACTCTACGTTGATAGGTCTTCTAGCCAGTGGAGACTCGACAACAGTTAGTCTCTCATGGAATCCAATAGTTGAAGGATTATACAACATTACACTTTACGTAGTGCCAGTGCTTGGCGAAACAACCTTGGAAAACAATGTAGTCTGGAAATATATTGATGTTGGATTTCCAATAAAAGCTGTTGTGTTGCATTCTGCAGGCAACATTTACGGTGACATCATATCTAATTGGCAGACACTGAATAGTCAGTGGCGACTGTTTGGCGACACCATGATACATGTCGACTACACATCTTTAAACAAAGAAGAAATTACCTATGAGGATATTGTCGCAACAGAAGCAGATGCTTTGATTATTTCATGCGCATCCGATCCAGGGGCAGGCTGGCAGTTCACAAACTATGAGATTGAAGCAATAACGCAATATGTTCATGAAGGACACGGGCTAATAGTCACTGCAGGAACATTCTACTACGAGGTTCCAAACAACAACAAACTAGCACCGTTGCTTGGACTAAATGAAGCAACCATGTGGACTATAACAGGAACTGATCTCCTATTCTTACTTAACACAACTCATCCTATCTTTATTAATGTCCCCACCCCACTGGTATTTCAGGAAATTCCAACTCCAATTCCACTCGCTGGGCAATGGGACCAGAACAATTTATTTGGCGGTGAATATCTAGCACTTGGATTGTACCAAGAAAGTGCAATTGTCACGTTTAGAGGCTTAGTGTACATTTCTCCCTGGCTTGAAATCCTACCACCATACTATCATCATCACTTGCAATTATTCTATAATGCAATTACCTGGTCGCGTTACCAAAAACCAGAACATGAACTCGTTGTTTCTTTGGAGGCTCCTAAACACCTTCAACCTAGCGAGTCAGCTCTGCTAAATGCGACTGTTTTCAACATGGGATTAAATAACGAAACTGGTGTAGAACTATATTTGCTGGTTGATGACACAGTAGTTAACTCCACAACAATCCTAGAACTGCCTGTGGGGGCATCCCATGAAATCAACTTCTTCTGGACTCCCACTGTCAAGAAATTCTACAACATAACAACCTATTCCCCACCTTTACCAGAGGAGGAATTCACTTTAAACAATGTTGACTCCGCCACTCTCTATGTTCAGTTCGAAAGATTCGTCTTATGGGATGACACCAAAGACACCGATGGAGACTCATTGATTGGAAACTATCTGTTTCTCTACCAACTGTTAACCACAAGCGGATTCCCAGTCGATGAATTAACTACAGGACCAATAAATTCCGAATTGCTCGCCAACTATGACATCCTAGTGTTGATGGATCCAGAACTAAACTTCTCGTCCTCTGAAATAGCAGATATCCAGAACTGGGTTGCTGCCGGCGGTGGATTAGTTGTCATTCCTGACGCGGGCTATCCTCCAACTCTGAACACGTTGTTAAGTCCTTATGGCGTGCAAATAACTGAACGGGCTGGCGGCCTTGGTGTCACGACTGATATCGTTAATCATACCATAACACGAGAAGTCGCAGAAATCTATGTGAGTGGAGTGAGAGAGATTTCAGTTGCATTCCCATCAATTTGCTTGGCATGGGTAACCCCTGTTGACGAACGCTACGCATTCCTCTCGACAATGGACAGCGGCGAAGTCATAGTCGTATCCGACAGTAATATCATGGATAACGATAGGCTCCAAACAGCCGACAACACACAATTAATGTTAAACATATTCAACAATGTAGGGATCAAACCAGAACATGAGATCGCAGTGACTCTAGATGCTCCAGCGGCTCTTGAACCAGGCGAGTCTACTATGCTGAATGCAATCGTTCACAACCGAGGGTCAAGCAACGAGACGGATGTAGAGCTATTTCTATTTATCAACGGCACAACTGTTAACTCCACAAAGATTTCAACGCTGCAGGCTGGAGAATCTTACACCATCAGCTATTACTGGACTCCACTTACAGAAACAGTATACAACGTGACAGCATATGCCCTACCTGTGCCAAACGAAGGATATATGGGAAACGATGTTGCTTCGAAAAATGTTAGAGTGTTCATACCACAATATGCCATCATGATTTATAGCTTGCCCAGTGGGGTAACATTCACAGTCGATGGCATGCCTCACGTGACTCCTTGGTCAGAAACCTATTGCAAGAATACTTCACTTGATCTTGAGATGCCTGAGATTTATACTATTGAAGACAGTCGATATTACTGGAGCGTATGGAGCGATGGAATCTTCAATCGATCAAGAACGGTTACCATGACTACAAATATTACATTGACTGCTTACTTCACTGGACCATACTACGAACTGACCGTAACCTCATCACCCATAGTTAGAATATCATTTACGATAGATGGAAATCCAAAAAGAACACCATACACTGACTGGATCCTTGCAGGCTCACACACTATTGAGATGCCAGAAACCCGTGACGAATACGTCTGGTCTCATTGGCTAGAAGATGGAGACACTAGTAGGATTAAAACAATCATTGTGCCAGGTACTACATGGACAGCTGTGTATGTGCTGGGTTACCCACAGCCTCCAGTGGGTGGTAAAACATTTCCAATAGATGCGTCAACGATTAACTTCGAACTACAGGTTCCTTGGAAATTGCTATCGACAATAATGTTATCAATGGCTGTAGTGGTAGTTTTCGTTGTAATTAGGAAAAAGAAGTGGTAAATCTTGCCATTTCCTTTTCTTTCTTGTTTGTGACTCGTTCGAAACTTCCATTTACTATATAGCAACTTTTAACTAATGTTAGCCCAAAAAATGTGATAGATGGCAATGAAGGAAAAATTCATAATTGGCGTAACTGGAATGTCAGGCTCTGGAAAAGCCACGGTCAAGCAAGTGGCAGAGACTATGGGCTATTCGACGGTGGTTATGGGAGACGAAGTAAGAGAAGAAGCAAAGCGAAGAAACTTGGAGCCAACACCAGAGAATTTAGGCGCATTGATGCTGACACTTAGAGAAGAGGAAGGCCCAGCAGTGATAGCTAGACGCTGTATTCCAAAAATCGAGAAGGCTAGAAGCAGTATAGTCGTAGTAGACGGTGTCAGAAGCCTACAAGAAGTTGAAGAATTCAAGAAACACTGTAAAAGCTTCATTTTAATCGCTGTTCACGCTTCGCCTAAAACAAGGTTTCAAAGGCTATTTGACAGAGAAAGGAGCGACGCACCAAGAGATTGGCAAACCTTCATCCAACGTGACATGCGAGAACTCAACGTTGGCCTGGGAGCCGCTATTGCAATGGCAGGTTATATGATTGTAAACGAAGGAACAAAAGAAGAGGTTAGGCAGAAGGCACGAGAAGTCTTGGAGGACGTAACAAGAAAATGGATGAAATAAGAGTTCGTATAGAAGTGGAGATTAATCCTACAGAGGATTCTGAAAAAGTGAAAAGAGCTGTGGAAAACATCTTCGGGCAAGTAGCCTTTGAAACTAGGGCTCAACAGCGTGGAAGCCTACTAATTGCAGAACTAAAAGGCTTAGATGGGCTTACAAAAATGCAGAACTTGCTTCGCAGAGAAAGAATCCGTGCTGCGGCTAGAGGAGTCTTCTTTGAGGGATTACGAGGCAAGTCTATAACCTTCTATCTGAATAAGCAAGTCGCATTTGCGGGACACGTTTCTTTCTCGCAGCCAGTTGGAGAATCGCCGTTGGGGCCAATAAGAGTTGAAATCAGCTGCGAGAATCCAAGAGAACTCATCGACTGGCTTGCGCCGAAAATAACCTAAAGAGACACGAAAAGATGAAAAAGAACCCCGCCGAAACATTTGCCCTAAACGCAATTGAAAAGGCTCTGTCAAAAAAGAGTTTAAACGAGTTCATTGATGCTTGGACTCGGATGAAAGAGCATTATGAAAGATTCTACTCTCAAACCCTAAGACTTATCAAGAAAAGTCTGAGCGAAGAAGAGATTTTTGATTGGGCGAAAAGGCTGGCCTTTAGAAGGGAGACAAGAGGTCTAGCGTGTCTGGTAATGGCTTTAGGGAATCCTTTTCCACTGCATGAAGAAGAAGTTAAACATTTTCTACTCGATTTAGGCAATGATGCATATTGGGGAACAAGAGAAGCAGCGGCTTATGCTTTTGCAAGTGTTCTACTGAAAAACTTTGACGAATTTTACCCGCTGCTTAAGGAGTGGGTTAGAAATGACTCAGAAAATATTAGGCGAGCAGTTTCTTTAGCTGTAAAATATATTGGCAAAGCTAGAAAGCCTGAGTATGGTGAGCCCCTGCTTCGGCTTCTTGAGCCTTTACTCAGCGACAGAAGCATCTATGTACGCAAGAATTTGGGTCCCTTCGCCATCGGTGATGGCCTTCTAAGAACTTACCCTAAGCCGACTATGATGTATGTTGAAAAGTGGTCGCATAGCCAAGATGACCAAGTTTTATGGAATGTTGCCATGGTGTTTTCATCAGCCGAAGGAGCCAAACACTGCGACGAAGCAGTAAAAATTCTTAGAAGACTAGCAGAGGACGAGAGAAAGTTTGTTTGGAGGGCGGTTGCCTCAGCCTTAAAGAACCTTGGCAGAAGAAAACCTGAGAAAGTGAAGCCAGAGCTGAATCGTTGGCTCAATGACCAGAAACGCAGGAAAGTTGCCGAAGTATCTTTACAATATATTGAAAAGAAGAAATAGAGACAAGAGACTGGTGGTAATAATGTCTAGACCAAAAATCGGCTTGTCAATGCTCTACTGTCTAGGAGAGCCTTTCTCTTCCCTTGTGAAGAATCTCAGCAAAACTGACATGGCTTACGTTGAAATTCTCGATGAAGGCGTACATAGGCTGAACTCAAGCAGAGTGGAAACAATCAGGAAGATAGCAAGGTCTAAAGGTTTTGAATTGACCTTGCATGCACCTTTCGCCGACATGAATATTGCTTCACCGAACCCTGTTTTACGGCACACAGTTTTGAGGCAGTTGGAAAAATCTATTCTATATGCGAGTCGATTGAATTGTCGGTTGTTGGTTTTTCATTCGGGCAAGAGGACTGGTATTAGCGAGTTTTATCCTGGTTTAGATTGGAAACTTAATCTTGAGGCTATGCACCATTTGTTAGGGATAGCCAGAAAGCATAGTGTTGAATTGGCTATTGAGAACGTGCCAGAGCCTTTCCCCTTCCTAATGAAGAGTGTAGAAGATTTTAGGCGCTTTTATAATGATTTTGATGGCGACATTGGCTTAGCCTTAGACATTGGGCACGCAAACATAAATCGTCAAGTCTTGGAGTTTATTCAGCAGTTTCCAGGCAAGATTGTTCATATTCATGTGAGCGATAATGATGGAAACTTTGATTTTCATCGTGGAATAGGCTATGGAAACATTGATTGGGTGAAAGTTGCTTCTGCAGTTAAGAAGAGCGGGTATGATAAGGTTATAGTGTTGGAGTCAATAGACCACATAGAAGAAAGCATACAAAAACTAAAACAACACTTCACTTAAACCTTTTTCAACGGAAGTTCAATTTTCATAAAGTCTTCCGCTATATTGACTTTCGGGAAAATCTTCTTTGCCTGCACAAGTAAAGGACTTGCATCTTTGTATCTTGCACTTATATGAGTTAGAATCAGCCATTTTGCTTTCGCCTTCCTTGCCGTTTCTGCCGCTTGGCTTGGTGTTGAATGCCCATCCTCTGCCGCTCTTTCAACAAGCTCATCATCAAATGTAGTGTCGTGAATCAACAAATCCGCATCCTCTGCAAACTTAACTAAACCTTTAGTCTGCTCAGTGTCTCCAGTATAAACAATCTTTCTTCCCAAACGAAGAGGACCAGTCACTTTTTCAGGTTTTACAACACGCCCTTCTGGAAGCCTAACACTTTTTCCATGCTGTAGTTTACTCCATAAAGGACCCTCTTCCACACCGAGTCTCCTTGCTTTTTCTGGGTAAAATCTTCCAGGTCGAGGCTTCTCAACTAACGCATAAGCTAAACTTGGAACAACATGCTCGACCCACAACGCGCATATATCATACTCGTTCTCACTACAAACCGCACCCTCATCCTTAATCTCATGAACCTCTACAGGAAAAGTAAGCACAAACTGAACCGTCTGCTTAATGGCTTCAATAAACGCCCTAGTTCCCACAGGACCATAAACATCAAGCCGTCTTTCCCTCTCAAGCAGAGACATAGTCTGCAAAAGCCCAGGCAAACCGAGAACATGGTCCCCATGCATATGTGTTATGAGAACCTTCATTTTTTTATGGAAGCCTATGCCAGCCTGAATCATCTGCCTCTGCACGCCTTCGCCACAGTCGAATAGAATTAGTTCGTCTTTGCGCCGAATTGCAATCGCTGGCAACGCTCTCTTAGGCGTTGGCACACTGCCAGATGTTCCCAAAAACGTGACAGTCAAACTCATTAAGTCTTCTCCATTACTGCTATTTCTCTTGTTAGGCTTCGGTGCACATAAACAAAATGCGATTCTATATGCTTAAACCCAAATTCTTCACCAATCTTACCGATTCTAATTGACTTGGGAGAAGCCATACAAATCCGCCTTCCTTTCTGGATAGCATCTCCTATATTGGATAAGAATTTTTCAACAATCCGCTGAGTACCCCAACCCAACGTAGTCGCTGACCTCCCATAAGGCGGATCAGTAACAACGCAGTCTGTCTTTGCGATTGGAAGATGTCTGGCGTCGCCTAAAATCATACCCACAGGCTCAACCCCGTAGTGACTCAAGTTTCGGAGACTGCCATCAATCATCTGCCTTCGAACATCCAAACCCAAAACTCTGCAACCAATCAACCCAGCTTCAATCAACATGCTAGCGGTTCCACAAAAAGGATCCGCGACCAAATCGCCTCTTTTAGGCTGAGCCAAATTCACCATACACCTAGCCAACTTCGCCTGAACAGCAGACGGATGAAAAAACGGTCGCTTTCTCGGACGTCTTTCAACAAAGGGTTTGGGAATTATCTCAGCTACTTTAAGTCCAAATGCGAATCTGTTTTGTGTTATTACGCCGAAGAAAGTTTTCTGCGGATTATGCAAGTCTACCTTTGTTCCCCTAACTTTATTCAAGATTAGTTCGCCAAGCTTTCGTTCCAGTTCCACGCTTACAAGGTCTGGAGCAAAATCTTTCACTTTGCGCACCCTAACAACAAAAGTTTCTCCACTTTCAATAAAACTGCCTAACTCTGCAGAATTCATGCTTCTAACAATATCCAAAACTGTGGGAAGGCAGTTGAATATCTCCTGACCGCAAATTCTTGTCAAAGCTGCCCTACGTTTGATAGCGTCGATGGACTTCGAATCTACTTCGACCCTAGAAACCTGAACAAGCCTTTCCAGAACCTTATGTGGAAAACCTTCCGCTTCTAAAATGGCTGTCAATTCTGAAAAAGGGAGAGTTTGATGCTCACCCGAAACCAAAAAGAAGAACCTAGCCACGTTCATGTGCTTCCTTTTTGGCTAAGGCTTCAGCAATCAATGGTGCAATTGAGACAACGCTTATAGAACTTTGAACAGAATCTGTGGCAACCACTTGATCCGCGCCAGCGTTCAGTATTTTGCCTTTCACTTCTTCAGTCAAAAGCGCATGCACACACGCCACGTTTACGGTTTTTGCACCCTGCCTTTTCACACAGGCGACTGCTTTTATCATTGTTCTGCCACTGCTTATTATGTCATCAAAAATGACTACGTCTTTTCCTCTTATTGGCAAGGGTTTCTCTTCTAAAGTAACCACTCCGGTCGTTCTGTCTCTTTGAGTTGGGATATAGTCGTATCCGCCTTTTAGGACATTGCTGGCTTCGATTGCCGTGTCTAATCCTTTCTTACCAAGCGACAAGGAAAAAGTATTGTAGAAGCCTTTGTTCTTGTAGTGTTCTGCGAGTAACGGTATCGCTGAAAGGTCTTGTATGTGTATCGGCATTGTTTTTAGGATTTCTGAGTTATGCGAATTAACCGAAATGATTCTTTTTACGCCGCATGTTTTAAGCAAGGTAATTATTGTTTTTAGGCTGAAAGTTTCGCCAGGTCTAAAACGCTGGTCTTGTCTGGCGTAGGCAAAGTAGGGAACAACAGCCGTAATACTCCTAGCCTTCATGTCTTTTGCGTTGTCTGCCATCAAGAACAGTTGAATTAGATTTTCGTTTTGTGGAGGTCCAGTTGTCTGCACTATGATTGCGTCGTCGCCTTCTACGTTGCATTCAAATCGGATACGGGATTCGCCGTCGGGAAAACGTGTAAACTCGATGGGTGAAATTCTTGCTTTTAATTGTTTGGCGATGTTTTTGCCCAATTCTTGTGATGTTGGTCCTGGGATGATTATCATTTGACTTTTCCCTACTAGTCGTGTGTTAGATTTTTCCAGTTTTCTTATACTGCTCTACGAGTTCTTGTGCTCTGTCCAAGCGTATTTTGCGTTCTTCTACCATCTTTTGCACTATTAGGTCGACTAGTGTGCCCGTGGCGCCTGCTGCCATTGCCATGTTCCTGGCATGTAGTCGCATGTGTCCTCTTTGTATGCCTTCATACGATAATGCTCTTAATGCTCCTAGATTTTGTGCCAAGCCTACAGCAGCGATTACTTCGCCTAATTCTCTTGCTGTCTTAACTCCTAGGATTTTTAGGGCTATTTTTGCGATTGGGTGAACTCTTGTAGCGCCGCCCATTGTGCCTATTGCCATTGGCAGTTCGATTGAGCCAACTAGGTCGCCGTCTTTGTTTTTCTTCCAAACCGTTAAAGGCTCATATCGTCCGTTTCTGGCTGCGTAGGCGTGGGCTCCTGCTTCTACTGCTCTGTGGTCGTTGCATGTGGCTATGACTACTGCGATTACGCCGTTTAGTATGCCCTTGTTATGTGTGGCGCATCTGTATGGGTCTGCTTTTGCGAACGCGTAGGCTTGGATGATGCCGTCTACGGCTTCTGGTCCGCCTACCTCTTCTTTTGCGAATACTGCCCGTGCTCTTGCGAGTCTTTCTGTTGCTAAGTTGCTAATTATGCGTAGATAGACTTTGCCACCTGTTAGGCGTTCGATTAATGGTGCTACTGCTTCAGCCATTGTGTTAACGGCGTTTGCTCCCATTACATCTTTGCAGTCTACAAGTAATTCTGTTATAACCATTGGTCCTGTGAAGGCTTGTATCACTCTTACCCGCAGGTCTTTTGCTCCACCGCCAACTGAAATGAGCATTGGGTCTTGTTCGTTGGCTTTTTTCAGGATTTCTTCTTTAGCTGCCAATATTGCCCTTTTTGCCTTGTTTGGGTCTTTTATGCCAACTGCTTGTATTTGTCCTATCATGATTTGTTCTGTGCTGCTTGTGTGGAATCCGCCTTTTGCCCTAGCCATCTTAGCAGCGTAACTAGCAGCAGCAACTACAGAAGGTTCTTCAATAGCCATTGGAATTAAGTAGTCTTTGCCGTTAATGAGAAAATTAACTGCTATGCCAAGTGGAATAGGGAAGGCGCCTACCACATTTTCTATCATTCGGTTTGCCAAGTCAAGATTTAGCGAACCAGTTGACTGAAGCAACTCCACTTCTTCATCAGTTAAATCAGCAAATTCTTTAACAACTTTTAGTCTTTCTTTTGGACTTAGCTTGTAGAAGCCCTTTAAATCAGATGACTTAATCATACTACGAGGACACCCTTGTTTAGTAGAAGAAACTACATGACATAAGAATTTAACTGAATTCTCTTGGCTGTCTAGTTATACACTCGCCCTTAAAACCTTAGCATCATACCCTTCTCTTTTTTCTATAATGATTCTAATTAAGTAGTTTCTTATAGAATGTTATTCCACAAATCATAAATTTTGGTTATGTCTAATTATTTAGCTTGCTGAGTCTTTCTTGTTTGGATGATGGAGCATGGCATAATTGAGAAAGGAGAATAGAGAAAATTTGGAAAAGAAAACAGTTTCGGGATTAATGCTGACATTACTTTTAATGAGCATGTTAACGTTGACATTTAATATCCCACCAGTTAAGGCTGACCCTACTATTGATGACACGTTATCTCCGAGCTACTATGAAACCAGCGAGTTTCTTATAGGTAGCGTAGCTGTCGGAATAGTATTTCCTGAGAGCAACGGCGGTATTGACCCTTCTACTGAAGACTGGACGGAATCTGAGGAATCCTTAGTAATCACGAAGATAACAAAGGCTTTGAATTGGTGGGCTAGTTATAACCCTTATGCACATGTTGTCTTCTCTACAGAGGTTAAGTATCAAGTGCCAACAAACTATGAGCCAATTAGCCGTTCATTGTGGGACCACGGGTTGTGGATTACTGAAGCAATTGAATATCTTGGATATCCACACGTACTTGATTATGTCAATGACCTTAGAAATAGACTTGGCACAAAATGGGCTTTCGTAATATTTGTAGTAGATAGTTCTAATGACGCTGATGGAAGATTTACCGATGGAGTTTATGCACACGCGCCTATAGGAGGCCCTTACTTCATAATGACATATGACGGCCCATATAAAGGAGGAATTACTCGTATGGATTTCATTACTGCACATGAAATAGGCCACATATTCTACGCAACTGACGAATACAACGGAAGACAAGAGTATAGTGGCTATCTCAATGCTTCAGACCATGATTATGCCAATTGCCTAATGCGGTGGGATGTGTGGTATCTTTGCGAAGACACCCAAGAGCAAATTGGATGGCGTGACACAGATAGCGATGGCATCTTTGATATTGTGGACACTTTTCCTGAAACTATGCTAAACCCAACTCTTCCTAACCCAACCAGTAATAACATCCTTACATACAACGGATTTGTGACAGAAGTACCTTACCCTAATCGTAATCCATACACATATACATGTCCGGAACAATGTGGGACGTTCTTTCCCATCCCACGCGTTCAGAGAAACATAACAATCAACACGGTTGTAGATGTGGAATACAGAATAGATGGGGGCAAATGGTTCAAAGCATCTCCTATAGACGGTATACTTGACCAAGCTATGGAAAATTTCACGTTCACTACGTCACAGTTGTCACCTGGAGTGCATATCATCGAAGTTAGAGGAACGAACTCCGTTGGCAACGTAGAGACATCGCATGCAACTGATATTGTGCTCATTCTGCGCGAGAGTCCAACAGCAGAATTCATAATAACTCCAGAAACAGCTAATGTAGGCGAATTTGTAAAGTTTGATGCTTCGAGCTCTTTACCTGGATTTAATGGCACTCACATTTTGCCAATCACGGAATATCGTTGGGATTTTTCA
>Ga0315306_10000125_pt1 | contig 36566 bp, 59 predicted proteins | sample TDP1_MG_FD_203803 | JGI IMG/M metagenome (GOLD analysis project Ga0315306, IMG submission 203803) | Freshwater sediment microbial communities from Lake Towuti, South Sulawesi, Indonesia - TDP1 | ecosystem: Environmental > Aquatic > Freshwater > Lake > Sediment | place: Indonesia: South Sulawesi... | reverse complement strand
AAAAAGTTACACTGTTGCGGCGTGTGTTGTTGAACCCTTTTTAGAGGAAGGGGGAACAGTAGTCATTTTTCAGCCACGTTCCGAATGGCATACGTTAAAGGAGAAGTGGGGTTCGGTTATAGTTGTGGGAGGACCGTTTCAAGATGTGCCGATTGCAACAAACCAAGCAAGAGTTTACGCTGAAGCCATCGTGAACAATGGCGTAAGCATGGTTTTCGATTTCTCTGAAACAGAAGAAGAAGATTTAGTGCGCTTCGCCGCAGAACTCCTGGCAAGAATGTTTACCCTTCAAAATGTAGTGAGAAGACCACTCTTACTTTTTGTAGAAGAAGGCTCTGATTACTGTCCCTTCTCCTCACGAGGAAAAGTGGTGCCACCTTGGATTTATGAACGCATGGTTGCACGGATTACTAAAATAGCAACCCAAGGAAGACCACTTGGCTTTCTGCTAACAATAACAAGTCAAAGACCTGCACAACTAAACTTCACAGTACGGATGATGTGCAACATTTCTTTTTACGGGAAATTCCACCCAAAAGACCTAAACGACATAAAAGAAGTGCTTTCAGCCTACAAGGTAGCCGCAAAGGAAATGGCTGAAAAATGTGTAAACATGCCTCACGGTTCATGGATAACGATTACATCAGAAGGAGCGACCTTCACTACAATCAAAGCCAAACGTTTAACTTCTCACGGAGCTGACACACCAAAACTAGAGTATATAGCCCCTCAGACAGAAGAGATGAAGAAAACAGTAACAGATTTAGTCGAGAGTATTCAAAAGGCGCTACAACAAGAACGCTTAGAAGAGTCAGAAGTTGTTAAGTTGAAGAAGGAAGTAACCGACTTAAAGGATATTATAGCGAAGCAAAAAGAACACATTAGCAAGGTCGAGTCTGCTTTGGAGATTGCTTCGAGGCTTGAGATTAAGGCGCCAGAGGTCAAGGGAGTCAGCCAAGAAGAGTTCGACAAACTGAAGGCAGAATTAAAAACTGCCAAAGGCAAAGTGAAGGAATTTGTCCAAAGTCTAAGAAATGAGTTACTAGAAACCCTTGATAGAGAAGTTAACTACTTCATAGGTGAGGAAGAAGTAGCTCAAGCGCCAACTCTCGGCGCAACAGATGACACGTTTGAAATGTGGCTTCACAAGTTGCCTACACCTTGCTTAAAGAAGATTTTCACTTTTCTGACAAAGCATAGGCGAATGAAGTTCTCTAAAAGCCAAATTGCATTGCAGTTGGGTTATTCGAGCAAGGGTGGAAGCTTCAACAATTCTCTTTCACTGTTGAAGAGGAACAACTTGGTTAAGTCTGATGGACAAGTTTACTGGTGTGAGTAGCAGTTGCTACACATCACTAAAAAAGGGAGAAAATGTGCGGCTTACTAAGGGTTTCTATCTCGGAGTTGTAGTTGTTCTTGCGGGTTCGGGAGCGGGTGTGTGTATATAGCCGTTAATGAGGTCGTTGAGCCAATAGCCGATTACGAAGATGAACATAGCTAAGCCTATTAGGTCTTGTTCAGCTATAGCACCTATAGTCACAACATCGTCTACTATAACTGTTGGCAACAGCAACCTTCCACCTATCATCCAGTCTATGAAGGCAACTATTGCTGCTGTTAGTAGGAATGTGCCATCAAACCAAGTTAACGAGCCTTCTCTTGCTTTCCTAAGATATGTAAGTCCCGTTCTTACTATGACAGGCAAAAGGGCGATGAACAAAGCTTCGTACCATAGTAGCGTTATCAATTTGGCTGTTCACCTCTTTTTAGGGCTTTGGAAGGTGCACTCTTCCTCCGCTACCAGACTAGTTTCGGTTGACATGCTGTCACCAATTCTTTTTTTAAGCTGTTGAAGGGTATAAGACTTGTGATTTAAGAAAAGATAAGCTCCCCATCATAGTCTAATTAATAATATGTGCCAATACCTCATGTAGGTATAATCCGCTTCTAGCAGCGGGTGGTGGTGGCACTGCAAGGCTTATGAAGTCAAACCTGACGTTATATGTGGTGGTTGATGTCATGTAAACCAGACCTATGCAACTATTATAATCTTTATAGAAGCAGGTAAGTCTATCGTTATCAACAAGAGGGCCATCCATCCAAACTTCAAAGAGAAACTCCCAACCTGAGACTGCTGACCATGTTACGCCAGAATCAAGGCTTGAAGCAGCAGTGCCATCCTCGAAAACTGGGTCGCCTGCACCCCAAACATAATAATTAGAAGTTGTCCCAGTTGGGGCACGGGCTACAATACAGTATTGGTTATCTTTTACACCTGAAGCTGGTGAGGCAAAGGTGCATTTTTTCCAGCTATAATCTGTTGTGAAGCTTGGTATGGTTTCAACCGCTAAATCATCTCCAGTAGGTTTACCTTCTGCGTCCGCATTCCTTATGGAAACTTGGATGTCTACTGGGTCAGTCCCAGCCCATCTTTTAAGATATAATCTAACAGATGAGATGGGGCCTGTGTGCTTTGCCTTGAAGGACTGTGCCTTCCAATATACACCATAAAAGGTAACATCTACATTTTTTGGCCCCAAGTAGGCTGGCTTAGAGCCTATGAATATAGTAGGGTCGGTATCCCACGCTCCACTGGAGTATTTTTTATAGTAAATATAATCTATAACTGGGGAACCAGCCCAGAAGCAGTAGAGTTCACCATTTATAGTGTCAATGCTTAAAACTGGGGCTGATGTTATAGTAACTGATGCTTGGACGGTTGTTGGGCTTCCCCAACTATCAGTAGCGTAGGTATGTATATAGTGGAGAATATTATAGCCACCCGCCAAGTTATCTTGTAAGAGAGCAAGGTGCACATCATCCCCTTCATTAACAGCAGAAAAGCAGTAATTGGCAACTAAATAAACATCATCTGTCGTTCTCTCAGCTCCAAACGCCGAACCATTCCACTGTTTTGACCTAATATAATACCCAGAAGTATATATCACAAGCATCCTTTGTGATGTTAATGGAATAGGGGCAACCCTGTAAGTATCTACTGATGTGGATAATTGATATGGGAAAGTGGGTGTTTCTGTAGTCCACGTCCCATCTTTCGTTGAAGATTTTGTTACATAAGGATAGTCAAAAGTCCCGTCATACCACCTATAGCCAATCCAGGGGTAATCTGCACTGTCAGTTGAGATACAGGGCACATGGTAATATTTACCAGCAGCCCCAGCCAATACAGTCTGCTCAACTGCACTCCAGGTAATACTTCCATCAGACTCAAGATAGCCCCTTCTATACAATATAGGTTGGTTGCTTGTTGCTAAACAGTAGGCATAATGTAAATACCCACTTGTGTCCACAAATACACTGAAGCGAAAACCAATTGTGCAGGCTCTTATCGGGCTTGAGGCACCAACAGTCCAATTTACATTGTCTGGGCTGGTATAATAAACTAAGTTGGTGCCATTTGAGTAGAAACCCCAGAACAAGCCGTTGGCGTAAAGAGACTTACGCTGAAAAGGGTATTGGGGTGCAGTCGTAGTCGTGGTCGTTCCAACGGTACTTGGGTCAAGCTTCCCAACACTTGGTAGAATCAACATTACTTACACCTCAACACTATGAGTATTTTATACCTTCCACTGTTCTCTTGCAAATTCTGTCTGTATGGTTATTTGGTTATCCGTGATTTTGTCTGGAAACTGAACTTTTAAATCTTGTATCATCTGGCTACATTTGTTGTGTAAAGCAGTTCTCTGTGTTATGTCAATATCACACTGTATAGTTATGGTTACTGTGCATCTTATTGGAACTTGAGTTGACAAATCCATATCACCTCCTTTAATGAAAGCCTACCTCAATCAGAAAGAATACATCGTCTAAATAAAGTGAATCCAAATCCATTTGGGCACTTGTCCATTGTAGATTATAGCTACCATTGCCAGTAACCTCACTCTTACAGTCAACTGGTACACCTAATAAGCGCCCCATATCCCTCGTTGAGGCTGGAACACGGAGAGCATCATCAAGTATGTTTACACAGTTAGTCCATGTCCCACCAACAGTTTTTTGAATCTGAATGTTCTGTGCTCCATTCACTTTGTTTGCAGAAGCGTTAGTGTTCTCTGTTACTTGGCTAAAAACATAGATATGAACGTAGTCTATAATCACATTTGAGGGAATAAGAGATATTGAAAAGTTGCTCTTAATCGTGACGTTCCCAGCAGTCCCTGTAATTGTAAGCCTCACACTACTAGCAAAAAATTTCTCTACAATCTTGAAAAGAGATTTTGCTCTCTGAGTAATTTCCGCTGGCACACGTGTCAATAATGTATCTAAGTCAGTGTTGAGAGCTGAGAGTCCGAAAGTGCCATCTTTGAGAAGAGATTCAACCTCATCTACAAGAGTTTCAAGAGCTGAAAGCCCATAGGTTCCGTTGTCAAGTTTGCTTTGAATAGAATCAATCAACGCCTTTATACTGGAAGGAGAAGGGTCACCCAGCCTAGTTATCAGCGTATCTAAATCTGTATTCAACGCACTTAACCCATAAGTTACATTTTTAAGAAGACCTTCGACTTCATCCACTTGGCTTGTTCCAGCAACGTTTTCCCCAATGTTAAGATTATCTAAATAACCAGCCCTAGCAGCCGTTAGCCGTGCCAATAGGGCATCCAAATCAATGTTTAAAGCGGACAAGCCATAAGAGGCGTTTTGAATCTCAGAGAGAATCGTAGTAATGTCGGCTCCGTTGAAAGCCACCTCATCAGCTAATATGTGTGCTAGGTTTTTTTCTACTAAATTGCCGAAGGTAGGTGAGGTTAGAGTTCTAGTTGGGTAAGTCCAGACAGCGGCTGCGGTAAGAGGGTCTGATATAACTATCTTTACGGGTTAGCTTGTCACTAACTTTCCGTCAGAGTCTACCATAACCGCTACATACTCGCCTGCGGCTGTCTTTCCCCAGATGAGAATGCCTTTAGTTGCTTCAAACTTCTCCTTTAGGTCCTCTAATAGTTTTTCTTCATACTCGCTTCTATAGTCCGACATTAACTACTTCTCCTAAAACCTTATTAGGAGACTCCACTCAAAAAAGTATTGGGAAGAATTATGGGCAAACTTGAGAAGACATACATACTTGCGGGCGGTAGACGTGAAAGCAAAGAAATTATTTCTCTTGAGTTGGTAGAGGAGACTCCTCAACCACCTTTGAAGACAGCTACTCTTCGTATTGGGCTGGATGACGATTTTAAGGCTTTGGGAGAGCCTACGTTTACAAGGAAACTTAAGGTAACTGTTGAAGTTATTGAGTAGCTAGTATAAGCCTACGATGTCTGCTGTTGCGGTTTCGCCTACTTCTACTCTTAGCTGTATCTTTTTAATAGTGGCTTTGTGATAGTCGAATGATATTGTGCGGTATGGCTTTACCTTTATTTCTTCACTGTCATTGACTTTGACGTAGAGGTTGTTTGGTCCGCCGTTGTAAACATTTATTCTGAAAAGTGGACGGTAGGGACGGTCATTGAGTAAGTCTATTAGCGTAGTTTCTGTGACGGTTACGTCTGGAAAGTCAACGGGAACGCCTTCAGGAATTTGCTGCTGCTCAAGTTCAAGAATTTGTTTAAGCTTCTTGTTTATTAATGCTAGGATACCCACTCCTGCTGAGGCGATTTTCTCTTCTTCTGTCATTTAGTTTTACTCTCGTTGCGCTTTGCGATGAGTTATTATCTTCACTGTTCCGTTAGGCATCTCTTTGATTGTCATTTCTTCAATGTTGCTATAGAATGTTTTAGGGGATGTAGCAGTTGCTACAGTTGGAAACTGTGGAAGTGGGGGCATTGTGGAAAGTAGAGAGCTCAGTATGTAGAATGGTAAGAATAGGATGAAGGTTAAGGGGTCAACTTCTTGAGCCATTTCAGGTCAAATATAAGATATGCATTATTGCTTATTAAATTAAGGGTTTAGGGATGCGGGATTTGCCCTAGAAGGTAGGCTGTTATTAGTGCTGACGACACGGCGATTACGATGGGAACTATTATGTTCTTTATTGCTTGCCATGTTTTCAAAGTGGATTTTATCTCGGCTACATCTTTAACTAAGCCACTTTTAAGGTCTTCACCTACTAATGCTTTCTTGATGGTTTTTATGTCATTGGTAACTGGTTCCATCGTTAAAGCACATTCGGTTTTAGTCACGTAGCGACTAGGATTATCCGCCTTCTTTGACATTTAGCTTCCCTCAAATAGAGCTATATTTGGAGGAGATAACGTATAATTTTGACAGGCTATGTATTTGCCTGTTTCACTTATTGCTACTCCTATAACATCGGTGTTACTCCAACCAAGTAAACTGGTTAAGTTGACACTCTCAATTAGACTGCCATCTTTGAAAATCTTCAGTATAGCATCTGTTCCATCATTTATAACGCCAGCCCAGTATCTTCGCTGAAAAGAGGTTGGCGTATAGTTATATATGCCAGCGTAGTTTGCCCAAGTGATAGTCGGATTTACGAAGGTGTCAAGCACACCAGTTGATAGCACTACAAAAGCCACCTGACCAAAATCGCCGAACATCACTAATAATTTATCTTGGTTAATGTATGCCAGTATTCTATTGAGTTCGGCTGCTGCATTAACTCCCCAGTCAGCATTCTGGTCTTTCGTCCATTTATGCGTCCATGTTGAGTAGTTGCCTTCAAGCTGAGGAGCACCATAAGACGCTAAACCAGCCATTCTTTAGCCTCACAGTGACTTCGACTAGGATTATCCTTCTTCTTAGACATTTCAGCTTCCCACCAGAACAACCCAGCCCATATTTCCACTGGCTGAAAGTAAACCACTTACAACGATATATTTTCCCTTTGGGCTTATGTGTGCACTTCTGATTTTCTCGCTTGTAATTCCAAGGTCGCTGTCTGTAAAGGTTTTGATTAATGAGCCGTTCTTGAAGACCCAGAGCCTGTCCGCATCCCAGACTGCCGCTGCTACTCGACCTATCACAACAGCGTATGTTCCATACGCACTTTTAAATTGAGGTGTGTCGGCGCTACCACCAGTCACGAAATAATAAATATCGTTTGCTAATCTTGCAGAGAGCGTTTTTGTTCCAACACTGTATTTTTTGGCATACATATTACCCCAGTCGAGAAGCAAGATTTCTGTTTCGCCCTTATTTATTATTGCTCCCTGCTGAAGATGGGTATCCATAGCATCTGTGTCATCAAAGCTGTCATAGATTGTCCAGTCTGAGTAGTCTCCTTCAAGCGCTGGAGCACCATAAGACGCTAAACCAGCCATTAAGACACCCCTTACAATGACTTAAACCATGCAATCAGTATCGCTTCTTTGCCACTCTGAGCAGTATTCGTCACCCAAAGATTCTTCAAATCAAAATCGTCTAACAGGAAGGTTTGTGGGTATGTTATTGCGTCTACGGTGACTTTGTGAGCGTCATCTGCTTTTTGAATGTATAGGTCGAATGTGCCTGTGTTTCGCCATATAGTTAATGCTATCGTGTTTGCTGGCATGTTTGGTGCTTTTACATCCTTCTTCTCTCTTGCTGTTCCTAAGTCAAACGTATAAACTTCGAGGTCGTCTGCATACGGCAAAGTCTTAACAAGTGATACTGCGGGAACCCCAGGCACAGCAGCTCCTAATGCCTTAGCGATTGCCAACAGAGTTTCTAGGATTTTCTCATCTCTAGTTTCACGGCTCTTCTCGGCTTTGGCGATGTATTCTAGAAGTGCATCTTGGCGTGTTAGGAACTGACTTATTTTGTCCAAAATTTTTTCAGACGGAATTGCCATCTCGTTCACAACCTCTTAAACTATTTAGTCTCTGAAGTTTTTAAACTTTCGATGGTTGTTGCCGAGTGTGAAGGTCGTGGTGGCAGTGACTCCCATTCCCGTAGCTTCAACCTTATAGGTTCCTGGCACAGCGTCAACAGGAATATCCCATACGGCAGCATATTCGCCCTCTTCATCTGTTTGTACATCAGCTAACTCTATTTCCTCTCCTTCTGGCGGGACGATTTTTATGCTAATTGTCTTCCCAGCCATCGGTTGCCCATCTTCCTTTAGAGTTCCGCTGATGTTCACGTCCTCGGTGTGGTCATAGCTCGGCTTGTCTGTGGCTACGGTTAGTTCAGGCACCACAATTTTCTTCCTCAGCAACAACCAAATATGAATTAACAATACGAGAATGAGAAGAGCAAGCAGAACAGCGACCTCTCCCAAGATAATTTTTATAAGGATACCCATTTTCATCACTTCCATTGTTGTTTCAATATTCACGGAAAAAAGCTTTGCTAGATTCTTTCACATTCAATATTATGGACTCTAAACTTCACCTCGTTGGTGGGCAAGCCCTTACGTTGAAGACTTGCTTTCACAATCTTTTCGTATAGTTCTAGTTGTTTCGGGTCTTGAACACGACTTGCATGTTTTTGTTCTCGATGCGTACGATAAATGAAAGTTGGGTAAGGATTGAACGTAATGCGGTCTTCATACTTCTCAGCTATGTGCAGCCACTTATCATAGACTGCTAGAGACCCTAATGACTCATCGAAAACCCCAAACTCATCATACATACTTTTAGCGACCATGCTACAGTCTGTGACGAAGTTACGGTGAGTCAAGAGTTCATAACTAAAACTGAACAAGGGAGGCACAGCATTAATGTTTAAGTGTTCATCAGCTAGAAAGAAGCGAGAGTAGACTAGCACGGCGTTAGTAGCGGTTGCTACACTCATTTCACGCTCTATCTTATTTGGCAGCATGAAATCATCGCTCCCAAAAATAGTTACGAACTCGCCTTTAGCTTCTTTCAAACCTAGATTTATCTGATGGATGTGGTCCGCTTTATCGCTGACTACGATTCCTAAATCATACCTAACTCCCTCAAGAGCATCCCACGTATCCTTATCATCTCCTACCATAACAACGAGCAACTGCACTCTAGGATAGGTTTGTGCCTGAACACTTCTTACAGCAGTCATCAAATACTGGTCATGATGATAAGTTGGGATTACGACTGAGACAAGAGGCTTCTCATTTAACATAAAAAAAGAGAAAGGTGCATGAGGATTTAAAGCTAATCTCCTATGGCGTACCAATCAATTGTGAATGCTCCGCTAAGTGTGACTAAGCGAGCTACCCACATTGTTGCTCCTGCTGTTGGTACTCCTTCAGGACCCATCATGGAGAGTGCGGTGAAGGGAGCGGTTTTCATTGCGTACATTACCCATCCTCTCTTAACGCTGTTGAAGCCAGTGTTGATGCCTAGAGTTGAGCCTTGCTCCTTCGCTGCGGCACTATACTTTTTGCCATGCTTTAGAATTGTGTCATGTGTAGCTAGAATCTGTTTTTCAGCAATTTTCCCAAGTAACCTAACCATTTGGATTTCACTTCCTAATGTTATAAAAGATAAATTATATATAGAGTTAAGGGGGGAATAGAAGGGGGAGTAACATGGGAAAAATTGGAGAGACTAAGCTTTCAGATGGTAAACGAAGATTAGTTGTTCCTAAAGCGGCTGTGCTTTACTTAAAACTTAAAGGTGGAGAGACTATTGAGTGGCTCACAACTACGACTGACCTAAAAGATGAGGAACTAGCAGATGACTGCTTAATTATAAAAGTTGTGAGGAAATAATAATATGCGATGGGCTGAAAGAGCAAAAGAGGTGACATATATGATTCGGTATCTCTTCCTTGTTGTTGAGGGAGGTTATACTAAACAAGATTTGCTTGTTCGGGACCCATTCCCTCAAATGATTCGAGAGGAAACGATACGCCCTGGGAGTTAGCTCAAGAGCATGTCTTTTGAGCCTCTAGACCAATGGGCAAAATCGTTTAATGCTTATCCTGGTTGTAGTGGGGAAATTCGGCATATTCAAGACGTAGCTAACACTGAATTTCAGAAGTATGATATTGTTCATATTAATTTGGCGGGTGTCAGCACTGAGACGATTCCAACTGTGAAGGAGCTAATAAAGAATTCTTCTACGAAGTTGATTGTGAATTTAGATTATGCTGTTCAGGACTTTCAGGACCCTTGGAAGCTCAATTGTGCAGAGTTTCTGAAGGCTATCAGAAGTGCTGACTTCTTGTTTGCTCAAGAACCATTCCAGCGAAGTTTACTTCAAATGCTTTGGACGCATCTTTGTGACAGAAAGGAAAAGATACCTCTGATTCCGCATCCTACGGATACGACTAACTTGAAGAAGTTTTATGTGGACCCTGACAAGCGGATGGACAGAGTAGCAGTTATGTATCATCGTTACGATAAACACCTGATTATCCCCTCCGTAATTGCTAGAGGAGGGAAAATGCGAACAAAAGGCAAATTTGCGGACGTTAAAGTTGAAGTACCAACGGTACTTTATGGTTTCATGGAGCGCCTTGTGGATTTATCAATCTTTGATTTTATTGCTGCACGTAAAGACTGGGATAAATACATTTATGATTTAAGCCATTGCACGGTTGCGGTAAGCTATTATACAATTCATTCTCAAGACAGATTTTTATGTGAAACTGCTTGTTTAGGGATACCAAGCGTTGCAACAACATGCTCACATTTTGGTCGAGTGCTTTTTCCACACACAACTTTTTCACCATTGCAGATTGAAGAGATGATTAAGGCGGTGCGTGGACTTAAAGAGGATGAGGGATTTTGGAACTTTGTTAGGACATACGCTTGGAATAAAGTGGAAAAGTTCGGCGATAAACCTTCTGTTGAAAGATTGTTGGATGCTATGCGTTCATGGGGGATTGAATTTAAATGACTGTAGCAAATGCTACTTTTTTGGTTACTGGTGGCGCAGGCTCGATTGGCTCAGCATTGGTTAAGACGCTAGAGAAAGAGGATTGCACAATTCTCGTATTCGATAATAATGAGTATGGTCTTTCTTGTTTGGAGGGCGATGTTGATGTAGATAAGGTCAAACTTATTTATGCTGATGTAAGGGATAAGGAACGGATTGAATATGTGCTTAACTGTTATAGTGTTGACGTAGTTGTTCATTTGGCTGCTTTGAAAAGGGTTGAATCTTCCGAAAGTAATCCCTCAGAGGCTATCAAAGTGAATGTTTTAGGCACCCAGAATCTGATTGATGTCTGCCTAAAGCATCCTCCAAAGAAGTTTCTTTTAACCAGCAGTGACAAAGCTGTTCCAACAGAGAGCGGCATCTCCCTTTATGGTGCCACAAAATTTCTTCAAGAAAAGCTGGTTTTATCTGCTAACGGAATAAACGGCATCAAGTGTTCTGTTGCTAGATTTGGAAATGTAATGGGAACCAGAGGTGATGTCTTGGAATTGTGGAACAAACAAATTCAGAGTGAAAAGGAGATTCTAATAACTGACCCAAAAATGAAGAGGTTTTATTGGCTCTATAGGGAGTGCATGGAATTCATAATGATGTGCCTCAATGAAATGGAAGGTGGAGAAATTTTTGTGCCCAAAATGCCTGAATACAACATTGTGGATTTAGCCCGTCAGTTTCATGGAGATAATGTAAAAATCAGAGTTACTGGATTGCGTCCTGGAGAGGTTCTTCTCCAGGAATTGATGACGAAAGAGGAAAGACTCAGAGCTAAAGAGTTTGATTGGGGATGGATAATAAAATGATTCCTTTCTATAGACCACCTAAATTGGGTAATGAACAGTTAGCAGAGATTTTCTGCAGGTTTGAAAAGGCTTTGATAACTGGACAGATTACAAATGGTGAGAATGTTAGGGAGTTTGAGGAGAGAGTTAAGGAACTGCATAAGGTTGAGCATGTTATTGCTTGTAGTTCTTGTACGCAAGGGTTGTGGATTGTCTTAGAGGCTTTGAAGCCTGAAACACTTATGGTTCAATCCTTTACTTGGCAGAGCATCAAATACATTCTTCCTCTCCGACCCGTAACCTTCTCTGACATTGATAAAGAAACATGGCTTATGAACCCTCGTGTTCGAACCTACTGGGATTTTCTGCCTAGAGCAGTTATCTACACTCATACCTTTGGGAATATGGGAATCGCCACTGTGGAAACCGAGGAGCAAAAAGTGATTTATGACGGCGCCTACTCGCTTGGAGCAGACTTGCCAGATATTGGAGATGCAACAGTTCTAAGCACTACAGCCACAAAGACTGTTACTTCTGGCGAAGGCGGACTAATACTTACAAACAACACTACACTAGCAAAAGAAATCATAGAAATAAGAGATAGATGCAGTCGAATGACCGAGTTAAACGCTATTTTAGGACTAGCATACTTGGAGATGCTGAACTACATTTTGGCTAGGAAAAAAGAAATATTCAACTATTATATGACCCAGTTGCCTTTTAAGGAACAGAAAATTTCACGATGGGGAACAACCTATGGGTACTATGGTTGCTTAGTGCCAGAAAGGTTCGGCAGCAGAGACGAAATAGTTAAGAAACTGGAAGGAAGGATTGATACGAGAATTCGATATGTACCTTTAAAGAGTGGTTTACCTGCAACTGATGAAGTAGCTAGGCAAATATTATGCTTGCCATGTTATCCAGATGTAGGTGAAAGAGAGGTCGTTGACATCATAAGGGAGATTTTACAATGAGCGTAAAGGTTTATCAGCCAACATACATTCACCCTACACAAAGACCTGAAGTTAGGCAAAAGATAAGCGATGGGGTAAGACGTGCATATAAAGAAAATCCTAACTTATTGGAATCTAGGAGAAAGCAAAAGCACCCATCATTTAAAGGGAAAAAGCATTCTTTAGAAACGAGAAATAAAATGAGCCTTTCTCATAGGGGAAGGGAGAATCCACATGCTAGGCAAATAATGATTCAGAATAATCCTATGAAAAGAGCAGCAGTTAGTAAGAAAATATCAAAAATAAGGAAAAAGTATTTTATGAAGCATCCAGAGGCTAGACAGAAACTTTCCATTATTCATAAAGGCAAAAATAATCCGATGTGGAAGGGAGGCACACGAAAAAGACCAGAGTTGGGTTCGGCAGAATGGCGCAGAATAAGAGATGCTATATTAGTGAAGTATAACAATGAATGCTTTGAATGTGGAATAACTAAAAAATTAGTTGCGCATCACATCATTCCTAGAAGATACTTCGAAGACCCAAAAGATGCAGATTATGAAGAAAACTTAGTGGTTTTATGTCGCAAACATCATATAGTCTGGGAGGCGAGGCATGTTATAAGTGGAGATACCAAAATTGGTAAGGGTGTAAGAGTATATCATTTTGTCAATATTTATAATTCTAAGATTAGTGAGAATACCAAAATTGGTTCATTTACAGAGATTGCCAATTCAGTTATTGGCAAGAATTGTAATATTCAATGTCATGTAAGTATTAGCAATGGCTGCAAGATTGGAGACAATGTATTTATTGGACCAGGAGCAAGATTGTTAAATGATAAGCATCCTGGTAGTAATGTAATTGAGCCTGTTGAAATGGAAGAAGGGGCGGTTATTGGTGGGGGTGCTGTCATACTTCCAGGCGTCAAGATTGGGAAAGGCGCTGTTGTTGGTGCTGGAAGTGTTGTGACGAAGAATGTGGATGCTTTTACTACTGTTGTGGGAAATCCAGCGAGGAGAATAAAATGAGGGTTGTTGTGACTGGTTCAAACGGATTTGTGGGAGTACATACCGTGAGAGCCTTACTCGAAGCTGGTTACGATGTATTGGCTATTGACATCAGAAATAACAATTTAAGAGAGTTAAGGGCAAGCAAGCATCTTGAGGTCTTCATCATTGACATACTCAATGATGCGCTAGACACACTCTTGAAACAAGGCGATAAGGTTCTACATTTGGCAGCGATACCGAGGTTTGATGTAGCAGATGCTAATCCTCAGAAAGCTATTGACGTGAATGTTGAAGGCACAGTTAATGTTATTAAAGCTTGTATTGAGAAGAAAGTTGAGAGGTTAGTCTACAGCTCAACTGGTTCTGTTTATAGTCGTAGTGCTCCTATTCCTATTCGGGAAGATGCGCCAAGGGAACCTGACAGTGTTTATGGAATGACGAAGAAGCAAGCCGAGGATTGGATTTTCTTCTTTGGCGACAGACTACCGTATGTAATTCTTCGCTATGGATATATCTATGGTAAGGGTAAAGATTGGGGAGCGGTAGGCGCCTTTCTGGCGAAATTGCAAAATGGCGAAAGACCTGTGGTTTTCGGTGGAAAGCAAACAAACGATTTCATTTACATTCCAGATATTGTTAAAGCAAACTTACTGGCACTGGAAACAGAGCGAACACGCCAAGCCTACAATATCGGAACAGGCAGAGCAACAAGCATCAAAGACGTATGTGAGTTGTGTATTAAGGCTTCAAAAAGCAACCTTACAATGGACCTTAAGCCAGCGAGAGAATTTGATTTTCCAGTATTTGTTTACGATGTTTCTAAGGCACAGACGTTATTGGGCTTCACCCCTGAATGGAATATTTATGATGGGCTAGAAGACCTTGTAAAGCAAGAGTGATTTACTTGAGTTTATCAGAAGAAAGTGTTGCGTTGCAGAGCTATTGGGAAGAAAGAGATTCATTGAATTCGGAGTTGGCGGCTTTGGAAGTGACCTTTTTTAACGAAGTTCTTGAAGGGATTAAGCCGAAATCCATTATTGTTTTTGGGTGTGGTTGGGGAAGAGAGTTTGGTTTTAACGATAAAATTGAGTGGTGTGGAGTTGATTTCAGCAGACGGAACATTAGGGTAAGCCATGATAGAGACCGTGAAGCTCATGTGATTTTGGCTGCAATACAAAACTTGCCTCTAAAAAATGAATGTGCCTTTGATTTAGGGTTAACCTCGCATGTTCTCATGCATATCCCACACGAAGACATAGCGATTGTTTGTGAAAATATAAAGTCTGTGTGTAAGGCACTCATGTTGCAGGAGTCTATAAATTTTCAAGAAGACTTTCACCAGTTCAACCATGATTATGAAGAATTACTCAAGCCAATGCTGCTGAAAAAGAAGATTCCAGACCCAAACAATCCGTATAGACACTTTTTCCTATTTGTAAAAGAGAGTGATGTCAAATGAAGGTGACACTTATACGCCCACACTATTTCTCATGCTGGGAGAGCTTAGCTTGTGGCAGTATTGCCAGCTATCTTAAGCGATATTATAAAGGCGATTTGGAACTACAATTTTTTGACGGTTTCTTCGATGATGACAAACAGATTATTGAGGGTTCAGTGGATTCGGATTATGTGTGCTTCTCTTGCACTTCACCACAGATGAAACATGCTCTCTTTCTAGCTGAAAAAATTAAAGCTGAGAATCCGAGAGTAACAACAGTTTTTGGGGGTCATCACCCTTCAAGCTTACCCAAGGAAACGGAGGATTTCCCAAACGTAGACATTGTTGTGGTTGGGGAAGGGGAAACGGGGATGTTGGCTGTTCTGAACTTGCAGAAAATAGAAGGGATATGGCGCTCTCGAACCATAGAAAACCTTGATACGGTTCCCTATCCAGACCGTAAGTTAATTCGACAAGACAGAACACTAGCGTTAACTGAGAAGAATGATGGAGAGCGCATAGCCTCTGCTTCAAGCAGTAGAGTGTGTCCCTTCAACTGTATTTTTTGCACAGGCGACCATGATGTCTTTGGTTATAAGATAAGACACAGAAGCGTATGGCATATCTTAGATGAAATGGAACAGTTAGTTAATGAATGGCATATAGATTTTCTTAAATTTGTGGATGCGGAGCTGAATAGCTCGAAAAGTTGGCTTCAAGAGTTCTGTGAGGAAAAAATTCGTCAAGGCATTACTGTTCCCTTTGGCTGCAATATTCATGCCGCAATAATGGATTACGATACCTTGGAACTTATGCATAAGGCTAATTGCCGAGACATCTGGGTGGGTTGTGAATCTGGGTCTCCTCCAATCTTGAAAGAAATACAGAAGGGGTTAACAGTTGAGCAGATAGTGCAAGTTTTCTTATGGGCTAAACAGGTGGGGATACGGCGAAGAGCCTACTTTATGGTAGGTTTTCCTTCTGAAACTCGTGAAGATTTCAAGATGACTTTAGACTTGGCAGAGCGAATAGATGCAGATGTTTATGGCTGCACTATACTTTGTCCTTATCCTGGCACTGCGTTATACGATGCTACGCTACACGCTAATGTGAACTGGAGTGCAGCAGATGAGTATCACAATGATTTTTGGCGAACAAAAAACCTTACAAACGAAGAGCTTAAAACAATGCAATCTGAGTTTATGGACAAGTTTAAAGACCGCTTATGCTTCCGACAAAAGAAGGTGTAGCAGTTATGGGAAAGCACCCAGCGAACCTCATAGAAGAAGACCTTAAGGAAATGTATTACGAGCAAAAAATGTCCGTAGATGCAATAGCTATAGCTTGTAAGGTGAGCAATGTTACAGTATTGAAGTATATGAAAAAGCATAACTTGCCTCGGAGAAGTATCCAAGAAGCGCATAAATATGCTAAAGCGCTTCCTAATGTTGATTGGGCAATAAAACGCAGAAAGAGCATGAGAGAGCAAAGGAAAAAATATCCAGAGAGATATAAACGTTATGATGACGAGCATTGGTTAAAAAGAAAGCGCCAGTACGCTATCGACCCTAAATATCGAAAGTATGTATTAGAGCAAGGAAAGAAATGGCGACGGATTTTCTTAGAGCGAAACAAGCAAGCAAAAGCACAATTGATTCAAGTTTTAGGAGGAAAATGCGCTATATGTGGCTTCTCTAATCCATTGGCATTGGATATACATCATAAAAATGGCAACGCTGAATATCGTAGAAGAACATTTGGACATGGAGGATATACACGTACTTTCTATTTAAAAATGCTAGAAAGAATAGAAGCGGGTAAGGAGAGCTTAAACGATTTAAGGTTATTATGCGCAAATTGCCACAGAATACTTCATGCTACAAGGTTGGAGGCGCCTATCTCTTGCTTATCTTAGGATTTTACGCATCAAAAAATGTACCGATTCGTAAGTTTGTCATCTCTTATCCAGATGGTAAGAGGGTTTCTCCTGAGTTTCGTAAGTTTGTGCAAGGTGATGGAAGTGTGATTTTCAAGTTTAGGGAGCCTGTAGCATTTGCTAGAGGCGATAAGTTTTCTTGGATAAGTGCAGTGGGTTTTGAGGCTGAGGTTTCACCTGTTTTTCAAGCTGAAACTGAGGCTGAGCAAAAGCTTTTACAGATTGATAAGTATCAACTTCGTTTATTACAGTTTAAGAAGGCGATGGAATGATTAGGATAGGGGTCATAAGCTTGGGTGCTCCGCATCATGCAAAAATTTTTGCAGATAACATGAGTGGCAGGATGAAGCACTATTCGTTTCACTTCATTGAATACCAAGGTGAACATTGGCAAGAACTGAATGCTAGAAACTACGAGATTGTTTGGTTTTATGGGTTCTTTGGCAACTCTGACTCCTACTTGGCAATATTCAAAAATCAAAACCCAAAGTTGAAAGCAGTTGCCATGTGGGTAGGCTCGGACATTTTACAGTATCACCAGTATATCACGAGGGTTAAGCCACAATGTAAAGAATGTATAATTAAAAATATTGACTTGCATGTGGCTGATGGCTTGAACTTCATAAGAGAACTGAGTGATTTTGGTATTGAAGCGTCTTTTATTCCATCCATACCTACCAAAACACTTGAGTTTACGCCGCTACCAGAAGAGTTTGCTGTTGCGGGTTATGTTCCTGGATACCGTGCTGATTTCTACAACTACCCGATGATTAGGGAAGTAGCAGTTGCTATACCAGATGTGAAGTTCCATCTTTTTGGCGGCGGAAACCGTGTGTTAGTTCCAGACCTGTCTAACGTTTTTTATCATGGATGGGTGCAGGGAGAAGAAAAACAGAGATGGTGGGAAAACACTTCGGTTATACTATATTTGCCTACACATGGTAGTCTTGGAGTTACGGCTATTGAATTTCTTCAGATGGGAAGGTGGGCGATTCGCAACGCTACATCTCCGCCACACGTTTTTGAATGCCATAGTGCTGAGGAAATTGTTTCTGTTCTAATGGGTCTAAAGGATAAGAAGGAAGGTAATATTGAGGGCAGTGAGTATTATCGAAGAGAGTTTACCGCAGAAAAGCAGGCTGAAAGAGTTAAACAGATTTTAGATAAACTATAGAAAAAGAAGGGGTTTATGGGTACTCGTCTGCATATTGTAAGAATACATCTACAGAGGCGACTTCTGTTCGTATGAACATGCTGTCGTATGTTGCTCTCTCTAGCTGGTAGATTGGCAAAGAGTTTTCTTGGGGTACGCCGTCTGGGAATTCTATGATTTGGTTTTGTACATCGAATTTGAATTGGTCTATTGTGCCGCCTATTGTGGAGCTGGCTAGTGTTGCTCCCATTGCTCCGAAGATGTGGACGTTGCTGAGGGTTGCTCCCCTTTGTTGAAGTCTTATTTTGTAGTAGCGTCTAATCATGCCATCTGGTATATCTCCGCCACCGTGAACATCTCCTTGTGTGCCGAATATTCCAACAGTTGTTTTCAAGTCTGTTAGTCTAACCATGCTTTTCACCTAGTATCCGAGGTCTCGGCTGTATTGGAAGAGGTCTTCCTTTTCCTTTGTCTGGTTAAGTGTTACTAGCCAGTCTGGGCATGTTGCTGGTAATGGGTCTATGCCGCCTACGGTGTGTTTTCTCACACGTCTTTCTCCAGAGAGAAGTTGTTCTATCAATTTCTTGTCTGTGATAATTTTGTATGTGTAGGTCATTACATCAAAGTTTAGTTTTACATCAAGCATTCTGTCATTTGTTGGGTTGTGTACGTTGAATGAAGGGTAGAGTTGGTAGACAGTGAAAAACTCAGTTCTTTTTGAGAATGGACCGTTGAAAGGCGACATTTCACCATCAACGTAGCCTATGTCGCCTGTTAGGCTTCGTGTAACAGCTATGAGACTCCATCGGTCTTGACGTGATGCGTACTGGAAGAATATTTTGGCTTTAGCGGGGCTGACTCCCCAAAAGATTTGTTTTAGAAAGTCTTGCTTGTGTGGCATTAGATATTTTCGGTCTGATGCATCTTTGATTTCGTTCCAGGCGCTAAGGTTGTCATCCGCTGAGACTCCGCCGAGGCTGAAGGGTCGCATGTTGCTGCCTTCGGCGCCAGTTATCATGACAACTAACCAGCCTTGTGCGAATTGCAAGGCTAGATAGTAGCCTTCGGGAAGCCAGAAGTCTTCGTGACTTTGTTTTAGTAGACTTACTGCTTGAGCCATTTTATCTCATCCTTTTGTTGCGAGGTAATTGGCTCTAAGTGCTAGAGCGCTTACGTTACGAAGGTTGCTGTTTCAGATTTGAGGAATCTGCCGAGTCCTACTGTGAAGCCCATTGGAATGATGTAGTCTGTTCCTGCTACATCTCCTCTGATTCGGACGAGGAATTCTTCTCGTTTTAGTGCATAGACTGTCGGGGTTGGGTAGACAGCTACTTGGTTTTTGTTGTCGCCTATTTGGAGGCTTCTAACACAGATTGGCACTAGCTGGGTTCTGCCTATTTTGATGTTGACTTCTGAGAGGAATGGTTGTGGGCTGGTCAGTGATTTGAAGCCGACATGTATTAAGCCTGCATTGGCGCTTATGGCGTAGCCTACGCCTGACGAGGCGGAGCCTAGCCAGTCTGCCCACGAGGTTGTTACTGATGTGCCCCAGACTGTTAGTTGAGAGCCTGAAACTTTGACGTGGGTTGGGCGTATGAATCCGAAGCCCAGTTCCGAGTCTGCGGGGTTTAAGCCTCTGAACGCTGGGTTTTCCTGGTCGTGTTTGATGGCTCGGATTCCGTTGATTATGGTTTGGCGTCTGTCTTCGTAGAGTTCTCTTTCAACGGCTGAGTTGCTGTTTATCAAGGTTGCGAATTGGGTGTCGAAGATTTCTTGTTCTGTCTCATCTAGGTCTGCTAGTTTGTATCTTGTTTGGTATAGCATTACTTCCTTACGGTTTGGGTCATATCCTGCTATTGGCATGTTTCTCACCTATGCGAGTATCTCCTCTACTTTTGCGCCTGTGTAAGGAGTTTTGATTGTTTCTTCCGCTCTTGTTTTTGTCCTCTGTCCGAGAAACATGGATGTTGGTCCAGCGGGCAAGGTTGGCAAAGTTGGCAAGGCAAATTTTGGAAGCGTTGGTGGTGCTGGAAGCCCAAGGGTTGTTGCGGCTTCAGCCCACTGTACGTTTAACAAGTCGATTGAAGCACTGACCTGCGTGTTAATCAACTCTGAGATTTTAGTTGGGTCGGGCATTGTAGGTGGTGCAGACATTTTTATCGTGCTCCTGGGGGTCCTGCTGCGACTTCAGCGGCGCCTCTGTCTAGAAGGTTCTTGACAACTCCGATGGCTTCTGGTGGCGCCCTCATAACCGTTGCTATGAGGTCGCCGACTTTCTTCAATATCTCTGGCGGTGATGGAGGCGGTGAAGGAGCAAACTTTTCTGGTTCAAACTTTTCTGCCAAATTAACACTACTCCTTTACGAAATCAATATGCAATACAAAGTCTTATAAATTTGTTTAGTCGAAAATGTAGTATCGTGGAAAAATTGTCAGAAAGCGACTACTCTTTCACAGCGAGAGTCCAAAAGAGCTACAGAGTTGGTATTCCAAAGTGGATTAGACAAGAACTTAATATCAAAGAGGGGACGCTGATAAAACTAACTATTATAAAGAAGGTTAAGTAATGGGTACTCCCTCTGAAGTTTTAGCGGGTAGACTTTTACAAAAAATTCTCAAGACCAAAGAGATTAAGTTTGTTAACGAATCGTTTGATTTTACAGCTTCAGACAAAGAAGGTCTGGACTATTGTATTGAGGTTAAGTCAGGTAATGAATTTCGCTTTAGACAGATGAATGCTTTGGCTCAAGAGTTTTCTAAAGGAAAAATGTGCTTACTTTTTGTTGTAGATGAACATACGGGACATTATTGCTTGTTCAAGCTAGTGGGTTCCGATTTGTTTCCTTCACCACTGAAAAAAACTAAGGTATACAAAAGGCGAGTGAGGATTCAAAATAACGAGGAACAAGAGTTTGTTTCTCAGGTTGTGAGCAATTATAGATTTACGGTGCCTAGTAAAGTTTGTAAACTCTTAAAGCTTCAAGAAGGTGACTTTGTTAGAATTAAAATTAGCAAGGAGAAGAGATAGCGAATGAAGAGAACGGGTGAGCGTGTGGCAAGATGTTTAAGGTTTGGACGTGATGTTACTTTGGTTAATGAAATCTGTCAAGATAAACAGTTGCATGATGACATCTGTAAAAAGGAGTGTCGAAATTATCCGAGATAGAGGGTTAAGCTACAAAGGCGATGTATCCTGTGGATGGTTTTGCTGCTTGCTCTGCGGTTAGTTCTGGGAAACCGTCTTTAATAACGCCGTCAATGTACAGATTAAGTCTTGCTACGGTAAATCTAGTGATTTCGAACAGAAATTGGTTGTTAGTGGGCATTATAGAAACGAGTGCCTCTACGTCTGTCCCGAAGCAGAAGGCGTAAACTTCGGCGTATTCTCCCAGTCTGCCAGTGTAACTCATCATGTATCTTGCTGTCAAGTCTTTTCCTGGCATACCTCCATACGGGAATCTATAAATAGATATTCTTCGGGCTTGGTTCGTGAATAGCCCAGGCGTCATTGGTGGTAACGGCGGAAGTGCGGGCGGCTCTGGGAGTCTAAGGCTCAGCGCAATTTCACGTACTTGTGCATTTAAGAGGTCAACTGATATAGCAAGTTGTTCAAGTATTTGTGTTGGTAGAGGAATTTCGGCTGGTGTCGGCATTTGGGCTGGTGCTACTGCTTCTTTTGCCATTATCTCACAGCCTTTAATATTGTGTGTTTGAAGCCTTATAAAGTTTAAAGAAAAAATTTAAAAGGTATGCGGACAAAGTTAAGTTAGGTGTTAGACTTTGGCACTTCCTACTCCAATGGTTGAGTTTCCGCCGACAATCGTGTTTCCCCCGACATGGCTCGTGATAGACAATGGAAACCCAAGCGATGGAGCTGTTAGCGAGAAAATCGTAGCCTATATCACTACGAAGTTTCCACCAGTGCTTGCTCGAAGAAAAGTCATAGAAAAAGGCACTGAACCTGACCCTTTCGACCTTTTAGCTCATGGAATCATAGTTGTTGGAGGAACTTGCGCTAACCCTTGGCTAGCAAAGTGGAACGAGAAGATGGACCCTAAGTGGATGGAGCATGATGGAACCTTTGACTTCAAGGAGCCAATCGCCTTCCCTTTACACATTGTTAAGAAGGCGCCAGAACCCATTGACATAATTTGTGAAGCGGAAAAAGAGCATTCCTGCCTAATCAGTAGTTGCATGGGAATGCTTCCTTGGCTCACAATTTTTCAAGTAGCGGGTTATCACGCAGAAGACACCGTTACCGCAGGAGAACTGTTTTGTGCAGGCGAAAGACGGGGAATCTGGACTAACAAGACGAAAGTAGCGGACCCATAAAAGTTACATGGCACCTAAAATCAAGATTAGTGCCACTAGAAGCACGAAGCTTATCCACTGAAGCTTTAGGTATTCATAGGATGGAATCAAGCTTGTTATTAGAATTCCCAGAGAGAAGACTTTCCATTTAGGGGAAAAGATAAGAATCATAGCTAGAGTAAGTGGCATTTGAAGTATTTTTAGTGCAAGTCGAACCTTTTCTGACTTTTTTCCCAGAGCAACTGCGGTTGTTTTCAATCCTGCTTCTTTATCGGCTTCTATGTCCCAGACTTCACTAGCTATAAAGATGTCTATTCCGAAGGGTAGGATGGAGAGCATTTGAAATATTGGGGGGTCTGTTAGGGCGTTTAGCCAGTAGCCAGCTAGGAAGGGAAATATGTAGGTTGCTATGGGCATACAGATTATATCGAAGGGAGCTTTTCCTTTTAGGTAGAGTGGAAAGGAGTAGCAGATGCTACCTGCACACCAGGAAAGAGAACTGAGTATAAGGAATATTGGTGATATTATATAGGATAGTATGCCCATGATGGCTGTAGCGAATATTGCTAGGCTGAGTAAATGCTTAAGCGTAAGTTCTCCTGTTGCCCAAGGATTTCTTTTCAAGTCGTAATCTTTTCCTCTTGCCTTTTTGTCTAAGTTTCTGTCGGCGTAATTGTTCATGGCTATTCCGCTTATGCACCCGAAAGCTAAAGTCAAACAGCCTAGCCATGCTTTAGGGTTTAAAGTTGCGTTACCGAGACCAACTCCTAGCAGGTAGCCTATGAAGAATGGTGCCCAGGCTAATGGTCTTATTGCTCGATAGATTAAGTTTAAAGCCAAAGAATGCCCAGCGCTAAGAGTAGTAGTCCAACTGTGAGAGCTAATAGGTGCTGGAAAACTTTTGTTTGGCATACTGGAACTGGTCCATAGTCTGCGGTCATTATTCTATAACCTACAATCCATGAAGCCACTAGCAACCAGATTCCACTATGCAAGGCTATAAGCGATAGCGGAGGAAAATTGAAACTGAGGAAACGATACGCAGTGACAAACTCACAGAAAAATCCGAGGAAGCCCCATAAATATTCCTTAAAAGGCTCTATAAGGGTGTAAGCAAAACAGATGAACAGACATGCTCCGCTTAGCAATAAGCTAAGTGCATCCAGATATGAAATGATTGCTAAGAAAGGCAAACTAAAGAGAATGAAGAAAATTAGCATATTTTTTTCATGTTCACGGTTTATAGCTTTGAACGTGCTCTTTCCCATGAATCTGTGAAAATGATGCTGAACATTCTGCCCAACAAAAATTAACGCTCCAAAAATGAATAGTTTAAGCGAATCAACATTGGGATATAGGTATGCAACTGTTATTATTGTAGGCATTAGCCAAACTGGAAATGCCATGAGCGTTCCGATGAAATCTGTGAAGGTAACACGTTTCTTTTCAGTTTTTAAGGTATTGCCCATCCTTTCTTCTTTAAAATTTCTAAGGGCGAAGGTGGTAGTGTCCAGCCCTTCTTTCTGAGTGCATCTTCAACAGCCGATGGTGAGGGCGGGGGAACCCTAAGAGTCATTGCCATTGCAGGCACTTCAGGAAGTATCTTCGAGGTTTCCAAATATTTTCTAAGTTCTTCTTGGGTGAGAGTTCGCTGAATTTCTCTTAACGCCATGTCTTCTATGGGGTCTGAAAGCAAATCACCGACTACGGGAACAAACTCTAAGACATCTGTTGCATCTCTGACTGTTGCAAAGAATAGTGCTTTCGAAACTTTCTCATCATTCATTTATGATGCCTCCATATAAGCATCAATAAAGTGGAGTGGTGCCCAGGGCGTAATATCAAACTCCATTGCTGCATAACCTTCTTTTGTTAGTTTTACATGGTAGGTTACAAATGGACATGCTATTATTGGCATCTCGCCATTAGCGTCTGTTTCCGAGAATAACTGACCCACCCACCCTTTAAGTTCAACTTTAACCTTTGTAACTGGCTTCTTTGTTACCGCATCTCTAATTCGCAATATATTTAATGACACAGAATATCACCTTTTCTATCAGAGCAAGGTTGAAAGTTTAATCAAGCATATATTTCCTCTTCCATACTACTTAGATTCCTTTCTTATTTAATTCTTTCATTCTGTTACGCATACATAACAATTGCGTGTTGTATTCCTTTTTCTTTTGTGAGTCAGATTCTAAAATCATTCGTTCCCAAGTATCAATGAAACTGAGAGCTAATTCTACATTTAGCCTTTTTGAAATCATGTGTTGGTGAATTGCCGAAAATAGTGATTTGATTTTTGCTTTATCCTTCAAAACTAAATAAAGATATGGTTTATGGCGTGGTTTTTTAGTGTCATGATACGAAACTTTAAATCCAGATTTCAGAATTTCCCTAATTTTTGATATAATTTCAGGTCTTGTGTTTGCTACCGATAGAACTGGATAAAATGTGTTTTCATATTTAGCTATACCAACGTAACCTTCGCCTTCTATTAGTCCGATGATTAAACCTTTTTGAAAGTTGTTTAATTTCATAGGTTTAGCATTAATACTACGAAGAGCATCATCTATAACTCTTGACCTCGATAAGTTTAGTTTAAATGCTTTGTGTTCGATGCCTGACCAAGGTCTCTGAAGCACGTCTTTGAGAGACTTTTTACTTAAACTTGAGTAATTATCCCTCAAAAATTGCTCTTCTTTGGCAGACCAACGTTTCCAGCGTTTAGCATATTTCATATAAAGAAACTAAAGAAGACGGTTATAAAAGCCTTATGGTTAGTTTAGATTAGCCATGAAAGCCTACAGAGTCCATATCCGTCTTCTTTTGTTTTTGTGTGTCCTTTTGTGGCAAGTATTGTTTTTACATCCTTAACGTTTTTGACTACACCCTTTTCAACAGCTAAGGCTAGTAGTCCAGCAAAGTGTGGAGCTGCCATGCTTGTACCTTGAAGACCTTCCGCCATGTGTTTAAAGCCTGAGTTCATGCCGTCAAGTAAGGCAAAACATCCGTTATAGAGAATTTCATCTGGCACCGCTTTTTCCTCGCTTCTTCCGCCTCCAAAACTTGCTACATCTGGTTTCATGGTTAAGTCGGTTATAGGCATTGTAGCATTTGCTACATTCTGTGCACCTCTGGAAGAGAAGTATGATATAGCGTCATCTGATTGACTCCATGCTGCTACTGCGATGCTAGAGGGTGAACATGCTGGACAGTTTATTGTCATGTCGTTGGGTCCGCTGTTTCCAGCAGCCACAACGAAGATGACACCGACATCGCTGAGCAGTTTAATTGTTCTACATTGAGGACATGGTCCGCCGTCTTCTTCTCCACAGCCGCCTTGGCATTCTTCTACGCCTAAGCTCATGCTGATTATTTTTGCTCCATTTAAGTATGCTTTTTCCATACCTTCGAGCACGCTCATTTGACTGCCTGCACCAATGCCGTACCCTAAGACTTTAATGGCGAGAAGTTCTGCGGCAGGGGCGATACCATCCGTTAATCCGAATGGAGCTGCCCAAGGCTCACCCACTACTGTTGAACAAACCCATGTGCCATGCCCGTTATCATCTATCGGGATGGGAAACATTGTTGTGCCGAATTCTCTAGCTTTGAATAGTATTTGAGGATGAGGGTTGAAGATTCCTGTGTCTAGCACTGCGACTTTTACGCCTTTACCAGTTAGTCCATGTCCTTCTACATCAAGTAGTGCTTGTTTTGTGATGCTTACTGGTATGTACTTGTATTTTGGGAGTTCTATTGTTTTTAATGGGTTTAATGGTAAGAGCATGTCAAGCGTTATGGCTGGGATTATAACTGGGTCCGCATGTGTTTTTCCCATTAAAGGGTCGTTTAAGGGAGTGGGAAAAGGGAGAGACAAAATTTTGGTTGGCATGTCATAGTGAATTTTTACAACGCCTTCTTGTTTTTCAATATTGGGTATGGCTTCAATTGGAGCTAAGATGTTGATGTAGTCGAATGCTTGGGTTCTTACAGTAACATCTGTTATTTTGCGAAGAGCTGACTTTACTTCTTCCCTTTTTTTGATGTCAACTTGGATGATGAGACTGAGCATCTCTGGACCAAGCTCAACTTCTGAGAATTTTCTTTCCAGCCACTGGTTGACCTTGCTTTCTGTCGCCATTTACTTCTTTTCCTCAGCTTTCTTTTCTTCGAGTCGGCGTTTTAGCCAAGGGTTGACCTTCGACTTCTCTTCTGGCACAGTTAAGTCGCCTATTCTTTTGGCTTTTCAGCTTTTTCGGTTTTAATGCCCATGACTTTATCAAGAAGAACTGATGGAACAGGTGGATATGGAGGGGGAGCTGGCATCATTCTTTTTATGTCTTCTTCGGGTGGAAGCGCCTTCTTAATAACATCGAAGGGCGTTTTCTCTTTTTTTTCCTCTGCCATTTAATTCACCTAATCAAATAGTATAAGCTGTTAGTTTTTAAGGCTTTTTTGTAAAAACGGAGTTCTGGAAGAAGATTAAGATTAGCAATTGCTACTTTTTATGCAGTGGTAACTTGCTTGAATTCTTTCATTACTTTGGTAAGTTCTTCTATTGTTGTATTCAATTTCTTAATGTCCGCTGAGAGACTTTTAATGCTGTCCATTAGTTCTGCAAATCTTTTGTCCATTTTCTCGTCCATTTTTTTGAATGGGTCTGGAAACAATTACGCTGGCACCACTTTCTGTTTTAGTCCTCTGTCTTCCCCTAGTTTAAGGATTCTTTTCAAAATCATAACCCTTTTAAACCAACCTTTTCCATTGACTTCGATGTATCCGTAGAAGAATGCGTCCATTGGGTCTAATCCTCTGAGTATGTGTATTAGGGTGTTTTCATTGCATGAGGCTATTAGATTGTATGGTTTGTTAAGGTCTGGATTCTCTAAGAAGTTTAGTGTGTTGCTAGTTATTTCGAATCCGAAGGGCACTTTTAAGTCTTCTATGTAGAAGAGCATTGTTTCTCCTTCATTTTCTCGGAGAAGCTGTTTCATCAGTGGGTCCGTGTGTGCTGTTTCCACTCCTCTTTTGACCAATCTTTTGATTAGTTCACGCCTTATTGCCGCACTCATTTACATCACCTTCTTTAAAATCTCATCATTAATAGGGAGATGACCTTTTAGTTTTGGTTGAAAGGAGATTGCTCCTAAAAATTTAATCTTGGATGTTTTACAGAGGCTTTCAACACTGTCTTCAAAGAGGCGCATTTCATTTCCGCATTTATCGCATTTGACAGTGCCCATGTTTTCGATTATGCCCGACACTTTGACTTTCATAACTTTTAGAGCCTTACGCATCCTTTTTGCAGCAGATAAGCTGAGTTTGTCTGGTTGCACTACGAATACTACTCTGTTGAGCTTCATATTCCTTAGAATTGTTAATGTTTGTTCTTGTATGCCTGATGGGAAGTCTACGATTAGATAGTCGGGACTACCCCAGTGCACATCGTTGATTAGTTGTTCGGCAATCTCACCCTTTTTTGTACCTCTAATCAGCATTGGTGTGTCTTCTTCTGTTAAGAGTCCAATACTGAACACTTCGATGCCTTCCTTAGTTCTTGCTGGCGTGAAACCTTTTTTTGCATCAACGGTCATTTGGGTTTCCATGTTAGTTAGCATTTGGGCGCATGGTGACGTGAAATCCAAATCCAATAGTCCAACCGACTTTCCTTTAGCACTTAATGTCTTAGCAAGGCTTACCGAAAAGGTAGATTTTCCTGTGCCTCCCTTCAGACTCAAGACACCAATGGTTTTAATGATTCCACTTCCTCTGTAACTTTTTAGGCTGCTTCTTTTACTCTGGGGGAGTTGGTTGCTCGGTTTCGGTCTCAGTTTTTTCGGGCGTTTTTCCTAATGCTTGGAGTTTTGGAAGTATTTGTGTTGGCTCTGTTTTTGAGATGAATTCGATGAATTCTTCAACTGTCATTTCGACTTTGATGTTTCCAAGCGTAATTTTTGGCATTTAACCACCTACCTTACCTTCAGGCGATTCACCTACACCTACTGCTGCCTTCAAGGTTTTTTCTTTTTCTTCTTCAGTTATTTCGGGGAGTTTTGGAGCTTGTTGTTTGAACATGCGTTTTTCTCTTTCGAGTTGAAATTCGAGAACTTGTGAAACTGTTTCTTTAACGTCATCCATTCCTTTCGTTAAGACTTTCTCACCTTTGTCTAGAGTTTTTGTTGCCACCGTGATTTCGCCTGGTGTACCTTCTGGGAGTTCAGTGCCTCTGCCTCTTAAGTCATCAATTTCACTAAGGGTTTTTAGGGTGTCTCTGGTTGTTTCAAGTTCTCCTTTTGGCTTCTCTTTAGGCTTCAGTTCTTCTTTGGTTTTTCCTAATTCCTCTTTTGTTCTTGCAAGTTCGTCTTCCAGGGGCTTTACAGCAGCACCTACGGTATCTTTTAGGCGTTTTTCTTCCTCATCCTTGGCTAGTTTATTTGTGATTTGATTTAGCTGGTCGCCTTGTTTTTTTGCCCAGTCAGGCATTTCCTCTTCTCTTGGCTTGCTAGGAGCAGAACCTATTCCAGCATCTTTTAATGCTTTAGCAAGTGCTACAGCTATTGTTTCAGGTGTTACTTTTGCATCTTTTTCTAGGCTTTCTAGTCTGCGCCGTCTTTCTTCTCTTCGTTCTTGCATGTCTGAGTACATTAGGTAGTCTACCATTGTGAATTCTCCGCCTGCTATTTTACGGAAAAGCTGGGAAGTTGGAACGCCTTCAATAGTTTCTGGCTCTTCTTCTTCTGTTTCAGCGGATGATACGCTAACTCCATCAAGAACGTCTTTTAGGGCTTCCTCAGTTAAGCCGTATTTTTCTTTGACTTCTTGCATTTTGTTTGGGTTAACTGTGAGTCTTACTTTTTCACTCAAGGGGAACCACTGCCTCTACGGTTTTTACTTCGACAACCTCTCCCATGTCTCTTTCTATGGTTTCAAGGTCGTTTTGGTAGGCTCTTACTAACGTGTGTATTGGAACTTTGAAGCCTGCTACTCGTAGGCGTAGGGCTTGTATCGCAAATTTTTCTAGGCTTCTCAGTTTGAGTAGGTATTTGAGGTTGGAGTGAGCGAGTGCGTAGGCTATGCTTAGTTCTTCTTCTAATTGTGTAATTTTGGTCTGTTTTTGTTCTATCTCAAGTAGAACTGAGTTCTTGCGTTCGAACCAGCCCATTATTTCTTCAGCTATGGCGTCTGGAGGCTTTCCCTCACTCATTAGTCTGTCGATGAGGGGCATGTAGCGTCTGGCTATTGGTCCGCCTATGCCCATTGCAATTGTAGTGATTTTTTCGGCTTCGCTTGCCAGCTCTTCTCCTTCTTTCTTGCGTACAACTTGTTCTGCTGAGGGTGCCCTTGAAACTTTTGCTACGCCTCTTTTGGCTCTTTTGACACCCATTTGTTTCATGTAGTAGTAGATTGTTGACCTTGGAAGACCAAAATCTCTTTCAAGTGTTTCTATGTCTTCGCCTTGTTCAAAGCGTTTGGCAAGCTCTGGAAGTTTCTCCTCTTGTTCTTTTGAGAGTGCTTGTCCTCTAACCATGTCGAATCACATCATTGTATTTGTAAAAGTTTATAATATAAGTTTTATCTAATAAAGTGGGTATTATGTCTAAACCAAAGAATCTCTGTCCTTCATGTGGCTCAGATAAAATCTTGCACATCAGAAGTGACTTAGGCAAGTGTATGATGTGCGGTCAATATATTGGTCCAGACGGGTTTCCATCAAAATTGAAGGTGTTTCCAAGTGCCCGACAAGTTAAGGAATTAGCATCTACACAGTTAGAGGGAATTTCAGAGGTTGTCGAGGAGAAAACGCTTGAATTACACAGTGACATGGTTACTTTTATAAGTCGAGTAGCCGAAAGATTGGCACCACTAACAGGTTTAGACCAATCCGCTAAAGTAAGGGCATTAGAAGTTCAGAAAGAGATTCGTGACGAACTTACAGAGGTTTTCCAAGGCAAAAAGGACTTTAATAAATGGTATGATAAAACAAAAACCAAATTTGGCTTACACAGTCAAACTTTCATGTCAATCCTATATGACAGCTTGGAGGGACTAAAAAGCCCAGAAGCACAAGAACTACAACAACAATACGCTCAAACACTAACAAGAATGAGAACCTAAACTATTCCTTAACTGAAAAAGAATAACCTTCCATAGACTCTCCATTATCAAGACGAAGAATCTTCTTCTCAGCAACAACTTTCTTACCAAGCATCTCAGAAAGTTTACGTGCCGCTTTATGCACAGTCTGACGCTTAAGCGGTTCCTCAGTTGAATCCTCAAAAAAAGCAACCCCATCCTCCCTCAAAACATCAACAAGCTCACTGTAAGGAATAATCCTATAGTGTCTAATCAAACGTTTCCTATCCTTAACACGGTGAACTTTCCTAATTGACATAAGTTGACACATAGTAAACCTAATTAATAAAAGTTTTTACGACAAACTCTTATTCGACCACACCTAAATAACACTTAAAAATGGAGGAAAATGAACATGCCTGCGAAGTGGTCAAGGGTATCCCCAATGATAGTAGGCGCTGAAGTTTCGATGAAAGGCGGAATGCTCATCATGGCAACTCTTGCAAAGAAGCACCTGACTATTTTCAAGCGCTCTAGGCGTGCGCCTGGAGCGGGACACCCAGACGTGAAAGCTGCCTTTACGAGTGCGGCACATGGAACTCTTGGAGAAGCTGAGAGAACTAGGAGAAATGCTGCGATAGCATCGGCAGTTAGAGGAAAGGGACCAGGAGTCATTCGTAGGAAGTCTAGGGCGAGAGCAGGGTCTCCGCTGTATGGCAAGGTCTACGAAATAAGAACCCGATAAATCCCCTTTTTTTTCTTTTTTAGAAAACCTTTTCAGTAGAGATACTATACTATTTCTCTAGGGATGGAAATTGTCTGAGTGGAAAGAATGCTCAAGGTGCGGAGTAATGTACAAAGGAGAGCATAGTTGTTCTAAAGAAGTAGCAACCGCTACAAAGAAAGATTTTGGGATTAAAGTTCATGTTATCTTTACCAAGCCCATTGGAGTGGCAGAAGAGGATTTAAGAAATGTAACAGAGATTCATTTTGGTTATGAGACCTTAATGGGTCGGAAGCGTATCGCATTTGAAAGTAATATTCATCAAACTGGCATAACTTATGCTATTGATGAAATTGAAGAATTTACGGCAGTTCCTGAAACGGAAAAGGCTCCAGCTTTTTAGTTCCTTAATCTTCTAGTTTTTCTTTTTTCAGAAAATCTTTTAGCCTTAAAGAGCAACTATTCTTTAGGGATAGAAATGCCAGAGTGGACTGCGTGCCCTAAGTGTGGGGTAATGTATAAGGGAGAACACAGTTGCACTTCACCTTCGGCTAAAGTGAAGCCATTAAGTAGTTATATGCTTGTTGCTCCATTGACAAGGATGAAGGAAACGTTAAAAATGAGGCATTTTCCAGCCTTTTTGAAAGAAGGTATGGAAATTTTAGTTGAAATCGGAAAATTTTATGAAACGGTGGGAATAATTCGTTTGGAATCTCTATTTAATAACGTAGCCATTAGCTTATTATCGGCTTACGAAGGCGACTGGGACGACGCAGAAACTTTTATTCAGAAAGCCATAGAAGATGCTGAGCGTGGCATAGAGCATTAGTCTTCGAGTTTTTCTTCGATGAATTTTTCCAGCCACTCTTTATCTAGAAGTCGGAACCAAGGATTCTTTTCTTTCCATGCCTTCTTCACTGTTTCCTTCACTTCTTCTGGTGTGACTCCTAAGATTCCGTAGGCTTCTAGTCCTGGCGGCGATTCTGAGTAGATTAGGTCTTCTATTGTTGGATATAGTCGGATAGATGTTAGGTGGACGATGGCATCGAAGCGTTCATTTTCTGCGATGTCGGTTCTCCAAGGCATGGCGATTCTTGTGGCTAAGAGGGGTATTGCGTATTCTATTGCGACTTCTTTTCCTGCTTCGATGGTTTTGAGGAGTTGTTCGTAGACTGTTAGGAAGGCTTCCCAACTTCGATAGGGTAACTTCATTCGGTTATCAAATGCTTCTCGAAAACGTGCAGGGTCTTTACCCATCTCCAATACGGCTTCAGTGAAATGTTCCCAGAAGATGTCTTGTTCTTCTCTGCTTGGTGCACGAGGAAAAGGCAGCGGACTTTTAGGTTTTAGAAGAGGCATTTTACGCCGTTCAAATTCTACTGGGATTATGGGATTTCCAGCGGTTTTGCCTTGTTTCAATAACTCGGCAGGATTAATGAAAACACGCTTAGGACTTGACATTTCAGCTTCAAGAGGAATAACCTTAAGATATTGTCCAACCGCAAAGAGAAAGTGTTCGACTTTAGGTTTGTCTTCTGGTTTAGCGAAAGAGAGGAAGCCTCCATCGGGGTTAACCCACATTGCATACGCATCATATTTGCGGTAGATATGTAAGTCTCTGCCAATCTGTTCATAAATAGGTAAAGGCAAGCCCGCTATCTGTGCAGCAGAGTAGATTTCACTTCTGTCCGCATCAGTGAATTTACTTGGGTCTGCCTTCATTTTTTCCATTGCTTTCTGCCAAATTCTCTTCCAATCAACAAGCGAACCCTTTTTACATCGAACTTCCCACATCCCCGTAGGATGCCTAGTGTTGATGTCAATCTCAGGCATTACTCTGCAAACGTAGCCAGCGCTACGAAAGGTTGCGGCAGCGCTCTCAGCATCGGATTGACTTCGTTCTCTAGCCAACAATTTCTCAAAGTCTGTAGCAGTTGCTACCTTAGAGCAACTATGTTCTCCTCGGTATAGAACCCCGCACTTCGGACACTCAATCCAACTCATTTTTATCATGCCTCATAAATGTAAGTATCTTGCCCATTCTTCCAGACTGTTGCTCGGTCTTGTGGATAAGAACCGAAACATTCAACAACTTCAACTGTTGCTTTTGCCATGTCTTTCTCTCCCATATAGAACGGTGGAGAATGTATACCTTCAATTAGAAGTTTTGCTTCTTGAACAGCTTTACGCTTAGTTTCCCAATTTGTAGGAAAAAACACTTTGCCAAGCCAAGGATAGCTTTCTAATTCCTTATATTCGCCTACCCAAGTCCCATCAATCGCTATGTTATAACGTGGTTCAGGTAGAAGCCCGCCAGTTACCGAGTAAGCTCTTTTAGCATGTGGTGGCAGTTTTTCAAAAGGTTTTGTGGATTCTTGAAATTCTTTGGGACACTTGTGCTTTTCTTTGTATAATACTCCGCATTTTGGACAAGTTATCCATTCTGACATTATTTAGCCTCCATGTAAGTGTAACCATGCTCACAAAACTTATCCACAAGTTCACTCGCTAGTAACCCTTTACGGTTCAAGCTTGCCGCAAAGTCTTGAACAAAAACTCTTCGCTCAGTCGGGTCTTTCATAGTTGTCTTCGCTGCATAGAGCGCTGACTCGAAAATTTTAGTCTCTTTTTCTTCATACACCATTATGGGTATTAGATTCAGCATACCTTCTAATGCCCTTCTCATTTCTTCAACTGTTATCGGATGAAGAGAAGTCATTTCCTTACCTTTACAAGTGTGCTCTCCCTTATACAGTACCCCGCATTTGGAGCACTCTATATACCCAGCCATTTTTCTCGCACCCTACCCTTCTATCTGTTGCTTTCGGTTAAAAAGTTTTATAGACACTCTGCCAGAAAAAAGGCGTTATCATCCTGAAAGAGAAAGGAGAGAGACAAAGTCAAACGCCACAAAACTGAGTGGAACAAACTTCTATAAAAACTTTCTATCCTTCTCTCATTCTTTTACCTGCTTACTTCTAAATGCTTCAAATATCTAACTCGTAAGTAGAGTATCATCGCTGAGAAGAAACCTCGGTCATAAAGTCCATGAAGGGTATCATTGACTTCTTTTCGAAATTCTTTAATGCATTTGGGTATATCTGCATCAGCTACATTGTTTATAAAAAGACGTATATCATTGGATTGACTTCCAATATGAATCCCATTCAACGCATAGTAATATCCCTTAGCCCATTCAGCTTTAGGTAGAACCTTTAAAATTTTACTTAGTAGTTCTGATGCTTTTTCAAAATGCTTTTCACATATCAATTCTGTGAATCGAGTAGCGAGAAGCGTGACCGAATTTGGAATTTCGAGTTTTTCGGCAACAGAAGAAGGTGAAACAAAAATCGGAGGATTCACTTCTTTCTCTTCTGTAACTAATTCTTCAATTTCTTCATCGGAAATAGGAATGCTGATGACATCTGCTCTTAATATAACAACTTTTTGGTGTAGATGACTATCTGATGGAAAACCTGATTTCGCATAAGCAACTAATTCTTGTTTTTCGAGTTCTTCTATATCTCTTCGTAAGTCTTCTATCTTTTTGTATCTTGCACGTTTCATTAAAACACCTAACCTCATAGACTTCCTACCAGTAGAAGCTAATGCTTTAAGAACCGCAAGCAAACGTTGTTCTCGATTCAATGCTTATACTCCTTTCGAGGATGTAACACACTACGATATTTTCTAAGGCTCTCCAGAAATTTACGAGCTTTATCCTCCTTTCTTCTGACTCGTGTTTTATAGACACTCACTTGCTCTGGCTTTATGTCTAAATGAGCAGCGACTACTGTGTCATCTATCACTTCAAGGGCTAGGTCTAAAACTTGTTTCTCACGAGGACTTAGCTTACACATTGTAAAGTGACCTCTCATTAAAGTGTAAATCTAATTTTTGTATTTAGCAAACATTCAGAATTTAAATCTTTTTGTAAAGAGAGCAATCATTAATTTGTAAGGGAGATTAAGGCATACATGGTATCATTTAGCAGGGATAAATGCTAGGAAAATCTGTGGTCGCTTGGGAAACTCTTGCTCTGAGCTTAACCATTTATTTGCACAGTCTTCACATAGGAGTTGGTCTTTTCCCTTGGGGGGGCGGAGAACGAGTTTTATGAGTTTTGGTTGCCCACAGTCAGAGCATGATTCTTGTTCCATTCTCTCCCTAATAGTTATCTTTTTATGGTTCCTTAAGTAGATTTCTGAATTAATTAAGAATACTACTCTTAGAGGTGAACTGGAGTTGAAGCTTATTACTTTGTATGTGCCTGAGATTTATCTTGAGGGCATAGGGGAATTGGTGAAGGCGAAGAAGTATCCGAATAAGGCTGAAGCGATAAGACATTTTATCAGAGATGGTCTTCACAGTGAGTTATGGCGAAAGAAGAAGTAGTTTTCTGCGTTCTTTTCGTTTTTTTCGGCGTTTGCGTTTGTCACGTCCTTTCATTTTTGGTCTTTTCCAACAGTTGTTGTGTTCTTAAAAGGTCCGAGGCATTGTGGTATATGATTTCGGTTAGGTGTTGTGGTTTTTTTGTTTTGAGCCATTGTTGCCATTCTGTTATGCAGTCTTTTCCGTCTATGTCGTAGGGTTGGTTTGGGAAGGGGTGGAACGTTATGGATGCTAGGCTGTGTGGTCTGATAGGACATTCCTCATCGTATTCTACGTCATAGTATTGTGTTAGGTCTTGCCATTCTGTTGTGACTTGTAGGAAGCTTTGTTCGAAGTGGCTTGCGTACGCATAATGAGGCATTGGCTGGTCTTCTACTATTTGGTGGCAGAGTTTTTGGAATCTGTCGTAGAATGGTTTTATGAGTTGGAAGATGCGAATTTCGTTTCGTTTGAGTACACCTAACGTGATTATGTGGTCGTGCTCTGGATATAGTCCTGTTGTTTCGCAGTCAATTATTGTGCCTTTTTCTAATAAGTTGTCTATTTTAGAGTTTATGATTATGAAGTAGCGTCCCTTAGCAAATAACAAGTTTGTTTCTACATGTCTAGCAATCTCAGACTTCACTTCGTATCACTTGTAGCGGTTGCTACTGGTGCTCCTATTTGGTGTTTTTCCATCTCGCTTTTGTAATTAATCCAATAGAGCAAATTCAAATCGTGAAAAGCCTTTTTGACCAACCAAGTACCTCTTTTGTGGGCAAGGTCAGCTCCCTCTTTTCCTCCACCACAGAACACCATCAGAATGAAGTTATATTGACTGAACTTGCTATTGTAAATTCCATATCGGAAGGTTTTGTCTTTTTTTGCTATATCCTTGCAGACTTTGGCTATGCGTTGGAGGTGTTCTGCTCTAAATCCGATACAGCAGCATTGGTCTACTGGTTTATAGTTTTTTTTGGCGTTTGCTAGTATGGTGTCTCGGTTTTTGTGGTAGCGTATCTTAGCCTTTATGTTTTGAATTT
>Ga0315306_10000124_pt1 | contig 36666 bp, 38 predicted proteins | sample TDP1_MG_FD_203803 | JGI IMG/M metagenome (GOLD analysis project Ga0315306, IMG submission 203803) | Freshwater sediment microbial communities from Lake Towuti, South Sulawesi, Indonesia - TDP1 | ecosystem: Environmental > Aquatic > Freshwater > Lake > Sediment | place: Indonesia: South Sulawesi... | reverse complement strand
AGTGTTTAAGGAGGCGGGATGCGATTTCTACAAGATCGACCCGGACCTCTTCGCGCCGGCGGTCTTGATAGTCAACAACGCCGAGACTGGTAGCATCTTCAGGTTTGGAAGAGTCAATGCGGAAGTGTTTAAGCGGTCAATAGGAATGCAAGCGTGACTGGGTTCTCTGTGAGGTCTAGGATTTGAGCACGAGAAAGTGGCTCTTGGATGAGCTGTTCGACGCCGTTGTGGCTGGCAACGTTCAGTTGGCTAAGAAAATCGCAGAGCAAGCCCTTGAGAAGGGGCTGCCAGCCGACTTGGCTTTGGAGAAGATGATGGAAGCCATGCGCGTGGTGGACAAAAAATACGAGATGAAGGAGTATTTCACGGTTGATGTGGCTGCCGCCGCAACCGCCATGAGAGAGGCTTTCCGGGTTTTTGAGCCCCACTTGAAAGTCAAGCCCGCCAAAATTGTTGGAAAGGTTGTGATTGGCTCGCTGAAGGGGAACATTCAGGGGTTGGGAAAGGACATTGTGGCTGCTGCTTTGAGGTCGGCGGGGTTTCACGTTGTGGACTTGGGCGTCAATGTGTCACCCGAAGCGTTTGTTGACTCCGCCCTCAAGGAGACAGCCCAGGTGATTGCTGTCTCGGTTTCGGTAGACGAGACTGTTCCATTTCTGAGGGATGTGGTGGAACTCTTGCGTAAGAGGAAACTCAGAGGAAAGGTTAAGACAGTGATTGGGGGACGAGCGGTCTCGGAGAAAATACGCAAAGAGTATGGTATTGACGCCTACGCAAAAGACGCCTGGGACTGCGTCAAAAAAGTTAGAATTCTGCTTGGCTGATGAAGTGCATCATAGTTTCTAGTCGCGCTTCAAATGTGAGTCTGTTTTTTTGAAGCTTCTTGCGGCTGCTAGTTTCTTGTATTTCTCTTTGAGAATCTGAGCATGTCTCTCGATGCCGATGACTTTTATCTTTTTTGTTGGTTTCAATGATGAGTGTCTTGTAGTCTAGCAGCGGTCCCTCTCTAAGCCTCTTGCACGGGAAATCAGCACACTGGTGGCAGAACTCTATGCCTTTCGCCAGTACGCAATCTCGGGCTGGACAATCTGGCCACCAGGACCATCCTCCTCCAAAACGGCAACCCTTACATGACTTGTCCCGTGAGGCTAACCATTTTAGGCCTTTAGCAAGTTCATCGAAAGTCACAGACATTGCTTCCCTTCATAATCAGTGCTATCGAACCTGACGTTTCAACAAACCCGTTAAGGTGTCTTGCAGCTTCCACCATTGTTCCGGTGTGGTATTTACACAAGGCACAATAGAACATACCGCAGCATCCAACGTACATATGCTCTTTTTTCAAGGTCTTTCATTCCCCCATGCAGACGTAAATTATGACCTTTAAATCAGCAATTTAATGTATTCTGTGCCTTTTCCCTCTGGCGAGCCTACCAAGACGCGGTGGTAGGTTCTTCCGGTTTTTTTGTCGCGCACCTGCTCGAGCTTTCCCTTGACGAGTATGGTCTCTCCGACCTCGGCTAAGTCGCCATACAAGCCTTCATAAGAAACGACCTCTTCCACCTCTCTGACCAGTGGGCCCTTCACTATCTGTACTTCCTTGACGCCGTAGACCGCGGGAAGATAAATGCTGCCCTTATTCTCGCGGACAACAGCCCCCAAAACAACCGAACCAACGGAATTGTAGATCTTTTCCCCATACACTTCACCTGTCTCCTCCTCCACCTTGACAGGATGCACAGAGAACTGAGTGCCTTCGAAAAGTCCGATGTTCCACTTGCGACCATAGATTTCACGCGCTTCTCTGAAGGTCAGAGGATACAGCCTTGCCTTGCTCTCACACCACCTCCTGAGCGCATCGTCTTCAAAACGCTGGAAACCAGAGATCCGCAGAGAATACAGCGCTTTTAGGGCGTTTCTTACAGCCACGCAGTTTTTGAAGCCGTAGACAGTCACGTCTAAGTCAGAGAATCTGAGATTGTGAATGTTCAAGAGTATGGAGCCCGTGACCCCAAAGGACTCCACCGAGACGCCGCTCTTCTCAGCCAAAGCCGTTACAAACCGTTTCAGCTTCTTCTGCAATAAGTCTGAGCGCTGTGACTCAAACAGTCTAGCCAGCTTTTCCTCCGGTTTATAGTGCCTCGCAACGTATTCGAGCGGAACCGCCGTCATCAGGATGTTGTAGAAGGGCGAATAGAAGAGATAGTGAGGATAATCCTTCTCTAGGCGCTTAAAAGTCTCCAATAGGTCGGGAATGGTGTAGCTCCGCATGGCTCGCTTGAACCTCCTCTTCCCCCTCCCCCACTTGCCCAGCCTCGTGGGAACGTACTTGAGGTAAGAGATAACCCTGTTCGGAGGGTGAAACGGACCCACTACGCAGAAGAAGAAGCCTTCACTGGTTCGCAGGAAGTCGCGGTCCCTAAACCCTCGCATAAACCCTACCCTAACGCTCTGGTGTATATTTCACTTATCTCAGAGAAGATAACGTTTTGGAAAAGTAGGCTAAATAACTAAAGAAAGCGATGATTCGCACAGTTCTATCAATCTATTAAGTGGCTATTGCTCGGTCTCCTCTTTTTTCTTCGGCTGTTGCACTGTCTTCGCCGCCCTGGTTGCCTTGGCAAATGCTGTTAACCCCATGAGCTCTCCCCTCATTATATCCATCGGAAGCGCAAACACGATCGTGTTGCTCGGGTCGAAACTGATGTCCTCCAAACTCGACAATGTGCGCAGGTACATGGCTCGGTTGCTCATCTTCTGCACCGCCTTCTCCAGGTTTTCAGCCGCCGTCAACTCACCCTCACTCTTGATGATCACCGCCCGCTTCTCTCGCTCAGCCTCAGCCTGCCGCCCAATAACTCGCTTCATGTCTTCGGGCAACTCCACGTTCTGCAGCTTCACTGAAATGATGTCCACGCCCCAATCCTTTGTCTCTCTGTCCACAATCATCTCTATCTTGCTTGCGATTTCGTCTCGGCGCGCCAACAACTCGTCCAGCTCCACGTCGCCCACAACGTCCCGCATAGTTGTCTGTGCATACTTCATGACGCTGTTCCACACGTTCTGAATGTTAACGAGGCTGTCCTTCGTGTTCACAACCTTCATGAAAACCACGGCGTCAACACTCACGCTGATGTTGTCCTTGGTCATGACGTCCTGCCGCGAGACATCCAGAGTGATGATTCGTCTGTCCTGTTTCAGAAAGCTCTCAGCAAACGGCCACTTGAAGAAGAAACCAGGACCGACAAGCCTCTGAAACTTCCCGAAGCGCAGTATAATCGCCTCCTCCCACTCCTTGTTGATCGCCACGGCCATCGGCAGAAGCGCCACAGAACAGAATGCGACAAAGACAGACAGAACGGTTACGGGATTCGGAAAAGTAAGAACAGCCAATGCCAGAAAAACCAGAAACAAAACCAAGAAGAACGCGAATGGAGCCGGAGAACCCGAGTACTCCCCACCCTTCCTCACCACATCAGTCTCCTCAGTATCGCCCATTCCAAACTCACCTCTTTCATGTCACCACTAACCACTAACCACTACCCCAATAACACCTATTTCTCTCTTTTGTCAACCAAGAAGCAGCCGCAACCTACTTGACGCCGAATAGACGAGGCTACCCCTCCCCTCCCCCTACGTATAGGGTCTCACACAAGCGCACACAGAGAAAAACTGCAGCAACATCTATATACCGTTATTCATCTGCCTCAGATAGGTGCACCCCCAGAGATGATCAACTGGACGCCGATGGATGGCGATGCCCTTCTCACCCGAGACAATCTCGTCTTCTACACGTTTGGCTACGAGCACCCAGATGGACGCATCTTCGCGTTTCTCAAGTACATCCCATCTCGTTGGAGTTCACTCTTCCCAATAGGGTATCAGCCCACACGATGGAGATTAGGCTCAACCGAACTTCTTCGACCCGAAAAACTCTATTCCGTAGACAATCTGCGAAAGTTTATTGAGGTTTTTCGCCGAGGTTTCCCCTATTATCTCTATTATTGCCCTTACCGCCAGAAAGAGATTATTTGCCCCACGCTTGATTCTGTGAAGCGAGTGTACGTTCCAAGTCAACGCCTAAAAACACTGCTCAAGAGGAAGAGCCGAAACCGTCTGCAAAACATGGCTCTGGAACTCTTAAACCTTTTCTCGAACGCATCAGAGGTGCCGCTTGAAGACTTCGGGGTGCACGGCTCAATCGCGCTTGACATGGAAACACATCAATCCGACATCGACTTGGTTGTGTACGGTTCTCAGAACTTTAGAAAACTCGAAGACGCAGTGTGCAAACTCGCGAGTGAAGGGACGCTTGAATACGTTTTCAATGATAGACTAGACAGAGCCAGAAAACAGCGTGGACTCTTTAGAGGAAAAATCTTCGTTTACAATTCAGTGCGCAGATTGGCAGATGTAGCCACCAAATACGGCGACTTCAAATACACAGCGGTTGCACCCATAAGATTCCTCTGCAGAGTGACCGAAGACAGCGAAGCCGTGTTTCGACCAGCCACCTACAGAATAAGCAACTACGAACCGTTAAACTCCGAGTCGCGATTAGAAAGCGACCGCCAACCAAGCGCCGTTGTATCCATGATTGGATTGTACAGAAACATCGCGAGAAAAGGCGATAAAATCGAGGTTTCTGGAGTCTTGGAAAAAGTAGAAAACCAACAGACGGGTCGAATCAGCCTTCAAGTTGTTGTGGGCTCGGGAACCAGCGAGGACGAACACATTTGTCCAGTTTCAGACTCAGAGACAGAGACGCCATAGTCACGCGGGACGGACTCGTCCTTCGAGTCTACGGCTACTTTCACCCATCTGGGGCTTACGTCTGCGATCCCGAGTACGCACCAGCCAGCATCTACACATCAGAGAATCCGAAAGCCTACAGAGCAAGAGGCGATCGAGTCTACTACAAGTTTTACGGCGACGAGGGCTTGCGGTTCGTGAAACAAAACTATCCGCAGTGTATGGTCTGGTATGAACCATTACAGAGAAGCCTCGTGGGCGTCAAGGAAGGGCAGATCGCTGAAACAAGGCGTCCAGACAAGACCCTTCAAATCATTCTCGACAAGAAGCCCACTGACACTCTCATTCAAGCCCTGCACGCGCTTTTCAACCACTTCTTGTCAAGGTCAGGTCTGTTAGGAAGTGACTTCGGAGTCTTCGGCTCGCTCCTCCATAATTTCCATCATCCCATGTTTTCGGACCTAGACCTGACCATATACGGTGTGGAGCAGCTAAGCCGCCTGAGAGAAACTTTGAGCACACTCTATCGTGAGAGCGACTCGTCCTTGCGAAACGAGTTTGAGACGCTGAAATCGGTCAGAGGGAAGCATTGGAAATTCCTGAACTACAGCCTCAAGGAGTATGTCTGGCACCAGAAAAGAAAGGAAGTTTACGCCCTCTTCCACAACAAAGAAAGCGGCAGAACGATAAAAACCGAGTTTGAACCGATCAAGCGATGGGAAGAAATCCGAAGCGAGTACAACGCCCATGTGCGAATTCTACGAGGGGGTTGGATGAAGCTGTTGGCGCGCGTTACAAACGACGACGAAGCGCCTTTCATGCCTTCGGTTTATCGAGTCGAACCCGTGAGAATCCTTGAGGGCGAGCGCGTCGATAACATTCAGCGCGTTGTCTCGTATGTCGAAGAGTTCCGTCTGCAAGCCCAGAGAGACGAGTTCGTTGTTGTGGAGGGAAACCTAGAGCGGGTGACAACACCAAGGCAGAGTTTTCATCAGGTCACGCTCACGTATGGTCCCAGATACTACGAGCAGGTCCTGAAGGTTGCGAGAAAATCGGCATAGAGAGAGGCTTGAAAAATTACTTTATCTCGTAGACCATCAGGCATGATTTCTCGTCGAGTTTCGTTGCTGTTTTGAAGCCCATCTTGCGGTAGAGCGCGGCTGGATGCCAGTGTCCTTTCAAGTTGGCTCTCACCTCTAGCCGTTTGAAGCCTCTGCTCCTCAGATTGCCTATGCAAGCCTTAACGAGTTCGGAGGCTACACCCATCCTCCAAGCCTTTTGTCTCACGAGCAGACACGTTATCACCGCTGTGTCTTCAGTGATTGTTTGGGTTTGGAAGCCCAAGTCTTTGGCGATTGAATAGGGTAAGAATTCTATGAATCCGTAGGGTTCCCTGTTTCTGTAGGCTATGAGGGCGCACGGGTTGAACGTCTCCATGACCTTTAGCAGCCACTTTTTCTTGGCTTTCAAAGCGGGTTCGAAGTCCTCGCTAGGGAGCATCGCGTAAGTGTGATGTTTGGTGCACAGCGTCACCTGGTCCACCACGTTCTCCTCGGTCAACGGTTTAACGGTTACTTCCGCCTTTCCCTCCCTCAAACCTGCAGCCTTCATGATTTCTTCGGTTATCAGTTGCCTGCTGGGTTGACCGAGTTGCTCTGGAAGTTCCTTCTCATTCACGTAGACCGAGAAAACCGTTGGGTGGCGAGCCAGCTCTGGGTGCCGCCAGACATCCACCACTTTCAAGACGGCTATGTCTCCAAGTTCTTTCACACACTCTCCAACTGCTCCCATGGAGTTCGCGACCCAAGGACACTGGGGAGAAAATTGAACCTCCACCTTCACTTTTTTCAACACTGAGCCTCCACCGGAACCATGAAATCCGTCATCTTGTTACCCAAGACAAGCCTATAACATTCGCGCCCACGCAACCCTCGAACTCTCTCAACCTTGCCTCGCGCCACCACGACCTCGCCCTCTCTCGCCTGTTCACAGAATCTTCCACGGAAGGAGACAATCTCGTCGAGGTTCTTCACGCGCGTTCCTTCGAGGGTTTCAACGTTGTCGATTCTGTAGTGGCAGGGAGTGAAAATCATCTCTGAATCATCCACGATTTTCGCTTGGATTTTTGCGTAACCTACAGGCTGGTAGCGAACGGCTCCATACTTCTCCGTGGTTTCTCTCCAGTCCTTCACGCATCGAACAAAGTAGTCGCGTTGTTGGAACCTTCCTTGTAGAACTTTTCTAGACTCGGTTCGAACAAAATCTTCGAAGGACATAGCGGTGTCTCTCGAACGAAAATCGAACAGGTTCTTCAATTCAAGTTGACTATAGGGTCTCACCGCACTGCTTGGATTCTTCATAAGAGGTTTGAGCGCATTGTAAACCTTGTGGCAGTTTTCTGACCCGTAGACAACTGGGTCGATGTCGGAAGCCGACGTGTGCAATCTCACAAGAAGCGAACCCGAAACACCCAGTTTGCTCCATGAAACGCCGGCGTTTTCCTTCAACAACTCCATAAATTCTAGTGCCTGCTTCTCCACCTCATCCAAGTCTTTTCTGCTCCGTAGTTGCCGCAAACCGTCAACAGGCTTATAGTGGCGTTTCACAAGGTTGACTGGAACCTCGCACATTAGTTCATTGAACACCTGGTCGAAAACCAGATACTGAGGGAATTTTTCTCGCAGCAGTGAGTAGCGCTCTTGGAGAGGGTAGACCTTGCGATAAGCAACCCCACCCCTCTTTCTCTCACCCTTCGAGTCTGGCGTGAAACGGATGAAAGCAACAATCTTACCGGGCGGGTGAACCAGTCCCTTCACGTCGAAGATGTTGCTGTCGAGGGTCTCGACGAGGTCGCCTTCCCGAGCCTTCATAGAGGTTCACAAACAGTTAGAGCCCAAACAACTTTCTTTAGCGTTTCCCCGAATTTTCACCCGATTGAGTCTTGATAGGCTTCGCAATGATTGACTCGTTTATTGGCACCAGGGTGCTTGACTCCAGAGTTTTCATCAACGGCAGCGCAACAACAGTCACGATTATGGCTTGTATGATTCTTATGGCAGGATAGATGAAGGGACTAACCACAAAGGCAAAGCGGACGCCATCCAGCGATGTAAAACCAAATATCCTCTCATACACTAGTGGGACCGCAAAGATGTCCGAGCCCCACATGTTGTCGGCTTGGTTTCCAATAAAGGCTAAGAAAAAATAAAACAACGCCCGATTTTGAATAGACCTAAACCAAGCAAGCTGGACGACTAGAAAAATCGATGCCAAAGCGATGAACTTATCCCATGTCACCGCCAATCCGACATACCAATATTCAGAAACGGGCTGCGAAGGGGGTAAGAACCAGAAGGCGAGAATCAATGCAGCCAGAGCCACGAACGCGTACTTCCATTTTTTGTAGAAAATGAAACCCACAACCAAGGCGTTCAAGGGCGGCGATAACAGAAAAGGCAAGCCATACGAGAGCCCTCCACTCGGCGGCAGTACCCAAGCGACCAGCGCACCCAACAGGGCTGTGAGGAAACCAACATAGGGACCGAGCAACAACCCAAAGATAGACGCAACCGCGGCTTCGAGCTTAATCGTGATTTCGGGAACAGCGACCGCTGGAATAAAGGGAGACACAAGCGAAAGCGCGTAATAGAGGGCAGCGAACACAGCCATAAGAGCTATAGTGCGGGTTGGAAGCTTCATTTTACAGCGGTCTCCAGAGTTGCTGTGTAATTTTTTACACAACGTTAATAAATCTTTACATAAGACTCAGGTCGAACAGGGCGGTAAGCAAGTGATTCATGATGAAGTTTTCGTTCACTAACTCGCTGTCTTCGGTGTTTAAGCCGTTACAGCAGGGGATGAGCTTTAGTGTGTACGAGTTTGGAGTTGACCTTTCGGCATGGAAGGGGTAGAGTCTGCAGACCGCTGGTCGGAAGTCGTAAACGGAACATTCGTAGACATTGTTTTTCGTATCGAACCTGAGGAAGACGCATGAACCGTCTTCTTTATTCTTGAGGCAACAGTGAACGTCGAGAAACTCCTTGAGGTTGATTCTTACTTGTTTTAGGCGTCGGACGTCTTTCTCAGAAAGTTTCGGTCCGCCCAATTTGCAGCAGAAGGTGGCGCACCGTTGGCACCTGAATCGAACGTTGCTCTGGTAGAGTTTGAGTTTCTCCACTTGTTTGGTTCTTGAGTTCAATGTGAGTTCTGCGATGTTCTCCCCAGCGCTATCCATTGTGAATCCATCTAACCTTTACATTCAGGTAGACTTAATAAAGGTGGAACATGATTTTACAAGTTTTTCTTCATAATTAACAACACAAAACTTTTAAAATGCGTCTGCGCCAACATTTAGGGAAAGATGAGGAGAAGAATCATGGTGAGGCGGTCACGGGAAGAGGCTCAACGAATGATTCGAGCAATCGCTGTCCTTCTGAAAAACACAACGTGGAAGTGCGGCAGAGTCGAGAGGCTCGCGGTCAACTACATGGGCGAGCAGATTAGAAAGTTCGGGCGGATGCGCACACCAATAAATGACATGCTCCAACACTTCAAGCTCAAGGGAAAACAGAAGAGCGAGTTCTTCGATGCCATAAAAAGACTTGAAAAGAGGCGAATAATCAGGATTGAGCCCTTCTGAAAGCGCGTCTCTTATACCTTCTGGATGGAGATGACATGCCTCTGGGGACTCGCCTTTGCTCCTTATGCTAGCGATTTCGGAGTGCACTTTTTAGACAAGTTCCTATTTTATAATGTGCGGATGGTTGTCATTCGAGCCAAACCTAGAAAACACATAGGAGAAGAGAAGTGAAGTTTCCATGGTGTTGAAGGTCTATAACACTCTGAAGAGGCGGAAAGAGATTTTCAGACCCATGAAGGGTAAGGAGGTTAGGATGTTTGTCTGTGGGCAGACAGTTTACGACGACTCTCACATGGGCCACGCGAAGACCTACGTGCAGTTCGACATCATAGTGAGGTGGCTCAAGCACCTCGGCTACAGGGTATTCTATGTACAGAACATAACTGACGTTGAAGACAAGATAATCAACAGGGCGCGAGAGAGAGGCGTGGACCCCCTGAGCCTGGCGGAATTTTACACAAAACGCTTCATAGAGGATATCGAAGCCTTGGGAGTGAGGAAGAACATAGACATGCTGCCGAAAACCACCGACTACATACCTCAGATGGTTGGGCAGATCAAAACCCTGATAGAGAAGGGATACGCCTATGTCGTCGACGGCGATGTCTACTACGACGTAACCAGATTCAAGGATTACACAAAACTCTCTCGCATCCCAATAGAAGAATTGAAGAAGCACAGAATCGAGCCAGACCCGAGAAAGAGAAACCCCATCGACTTCTCGCTCTGGAAGAGCCAAAAACCAGGAGAACTCGCGTGGGACTCCCCGTGGGGTAGGGGCAGACCGGGCTGGCACATAGAGGACACGGCTATGACCTTCACCATTCTCGGACCCCAGTATGATCTGCACGGTGGAGGGAGTGAACTCATATTTCCGCATCACACAAACGAGATAGCGCAGGCTGAGGCTGCGTCGGGCAAGAAGCCCTTTGTGAAATACTGGCTGCACACGGGGCTTTATGAGATCAAGGGAACCAAGATGGCGAAATCCTTGAAGAACTTCATAACGATAAGAGAAGCCTTGAGCAGGTATGAGTCAGAGGTTCTCAGACTCTACTATGCTTCGACGCACTACAGGAAACCATTGGGCTACGACGAAAAGGAGCTTGAGCAGGCTAAGAACAGACTCGAGACACTTTATAACGCGCTCAGAAACCTCAAACACGCAACCTCCGGAGAGAAGAGCAACGGGTTCAGAGCGACACTCAAGGAGACCCGAAGGAGATTCACTCAAGCGATGAACAACGACTTCAACACCCCCCAGGCGCTGACACAACTGTTCACCCTAGCCAAGAAAGTGAACAAACTCGTCAGCAAAGAGAAGATGAGCAAGAATCTCGCGGACGACATAACTCAGACCTTCAGAGAGTTGGGCGGAATCCTCGGCATATTGGAAAGGGAAGTTGAGGAAGAGAGGCCTCCAGAGAGGATACAAGATTTAATCAGAGAACGCGAAGAGGCGAGAAAGGGGAGAGATTGGAAGAGAGCGGACGAAATCAGAGAAGGAATCAGAAAGCTGGGCTACCTGCTTGAAGACACGGCGGAAGGCGTGCGATGGAGGAGAATCAAAGGCTGAGCACAACGCTGAGGCTTCAAAAAGGCAGAACAGAACAAACCTTGGTTGAGCTCAAGGCGAGAGTGGAGAACCTAAACTCTTTTCGAAAGAGACTAGTCGAACTGAGAGCCAAGCGTGTTGGAAGTTTTCGGCAGATAGACACGTACCTCGAAGTGCCTAAGGGCAGGCTGAAACTGCGACAGACAGAGGGCGACATGAAGGCTCAGCTGATCTACTACGAACGGGGCAATGTGGCTGAGCCCAAGAAGAGCAGTGTCTTCATCATCAATCTACGAGATGTTCAATCTTTCAAAACCACACTGGAAAGGGTTCTCCAAGTCAAGGTGACCGTGGACAAAACCAGGGAGATTTGCCGATACAAGGGGACACAGATTCACCTGGACGATGTCAGAGGTTTGGGAACGTTCATCGAGTTCGAGAGAGAAACCCCTGAAAACTCTGAGTCGGTCAGGAAAAGCCGAGAGATTCTTGAAAGACTGATGAAAACGCTGGGCATCGCCCCCCAAAGTCTTGAGAGGTTGTCGTACAGCGAGATCGTCTAGAATGGAAAGCCCCTACTTTATTCTCGCTTGATAGGCTGACTTGTCTCGGTTCTCTCAGACAGAAAGTTTAGGGCTTGAAGCGCACTCTTTGTCAGTCCCAAGAAATTAATAGTTAAGACCATGGCTAAATAAACGCGCAGATCAACCGTTACATTTATGGCTCCGAAGTTGGCTGTTAAGAATCCTCCGTTCAGAGAGTAGACGAAAAACACCATCAAGACAATGGCTTTGGCCATGTTGAACGCGTGTTGAAAAACAGTTTTGGAAAAGAGCTCGGCGGCTACGACGAAGAACACGGTTATGGTTGCGAATGCGCCCAAGAGCCGAATGTAGTCTGGGAACAGGTTGACTGGGATGCCGCTTATGGAGAGTATGAGCATCGGAACCAAGTAGAGCAGGACGAACCAGAAAAAACCCTTCATCGTGGCCTTGATAATTCTCGGGGCTGCCTTGATCAGCCATCTTTTGATGCTCTCGGCGTTAACCAAGGGGCGTCACCACGGGTCCGATGCTGAACGCTGATGTTTCGAAGTATACGCGGGCTTCTGTTGGGGTTCTTGCGTCGCTTCGGATAACCATTTCCACTTGAGTGTTGCAGCCGTTCATGGGTGGTACACTTATGTCGGTTGCTCCAGAGCCCACACTCTGATCCAGGTCATCAATTAACTCGAGTGTTATTGCGCCGTTCAGGGCGAAGAAGGAGTGGTTCTCGAAGCTGATGGGCGTGACTACTCTAAAGTGGGTGAGGTTGATCGGTATGAAAGAGGGTTCTCCGATGGATAGGTTTGCGAGTGGGGCTCCCCATGGCAGTGTCATGTTGGATGAGAGTTGGAGGGGGATGGCGTGGGCGTATTTGAGCGTGAGAAACATGTCTATGTCGAAGTCGCTGTCTTCGAAGAGCAGACTAGTAAGGTCTTTGGAGATCATTTCGTTCATGCGTATCGATATGTTGTGAGCCTTGTCGACTCTGCTACCTCTAGATATTAATGGTACTAGTGTGGTTGAATTCGATATGAGCGTTCCGTCATGGTTGCTTATGTTGGTTGTGACGTTCAGGTCTGAGACGTCGTAGAAGCCGCCGTTGTCGATGTAGAAGGGCAGAGACATTGTCAACACCTCGTTGGAAACTGATGCTCCTGGCTCTCCGAAACCGAAGTCGAGCTTCAGAGCCGAGTATATGGAAGTGGCGGAGAACAAGAGGAGAAGGATCCAGAGTACGGTGGTGGCGATGCTCAGCGCCCGTATAGCCTGCTTCATCCGCTATCACTCAGCGGAAGCCATGTCCACAATCTCGGCTGTTTCTTCAATCTCTAGTTTCTTTTCGGCTTCCTCGGTTTTCTTGGGTTCCTTTGCCTCTTCCACCTGTGGTTCCTGCTTTGCTTCTGGTTTTGGCTGGGGTGTGGCTTCGGGTTTTGCCTCGGTCTTTACTGCTGGAATAGCCGCTGCAAGAACTGTCTCCTTCTTGAGCAGTTGCACCCCTCTTATGGTTAGGATTGACGAGATCCATCCCATGATGGCGAGGTATAGGATGCGTATGGTCGCTTCGACTATGGGAGCCAATGCTGTGCCGAAGAATTGTATGAGGTCCGCTGACGCTATTATGTTCAGTTTTCCGATGAGGAATCCGTAGGCGCTGAAGAACGTGAAGGCCAAGAGTGCCACGCCGACGAACAGCACGGCTATGCCTGAGATTTCTATTCTGTCAATCTTCAACATTGTTGCCTCCGTCTGTGAAGAGCGATGTCTCTTCAACTCGTATAAAAGAAGAATGAACCCAGACTACTGATTTCGAGTCAGTTGTTTAGGAACTGCTCTTCATTGAAGAGCGCCCGCGCGTGTGAGACTACCTACCTAGAGAGAGGGGTATGTTGAGTGGCGATGGAGATGATGATGTGGTTGAACTGATTGCCAGCCGCCACGGAAGGGCGAGGGTCGATAATCTTAGAGCGCTCTCATTTTTTTCTAGCCTTTACCACAGTGTAGGCGAGGTCGTGCTCCAGGAATTCGGGCCAGTCCCACTTTTCTGTTTTCACCAGATCTTGAACAACGGCGGTGAGGTCGCTCGTTTCTATGATTTCTAAGCCGTGGGACTTCATGATTTGCTCCAACTCTCTGGTTGTTAAGGCGCCCGTGACGCATTGGCACCACAGGTCTGGTGACCCCTCGCCGATTCTTCCCTTTCTTATCGCGTCTGATATTGATAAGATGCCCCCAATTTTTGACACCCTCGCCAGCTCTGAGAAAGCCTTGGACTTGTTGGGGACTAGGTTGAGGGTCGCCTGGCTAACAATTATGTCTGTGATGGCGTTTCTTAATGGCACGGCTTCGGCGTCACCTCTGATCAGGCTCACCCGCCCTCGCAATTCAAACCCTCTTATCGCGTCTTTGGCTAGTCTCAGACACGCCGAAGAAAAGTCCAACCCGACGAGAGAGGCTTTCTCAAACCTCTCGGCTGCGGCGATGGCTACGACGCCCCAGCCCGTTCCGACATCGAGGATGAGTTTGCCCTCTGTTTCGGTGTCTATCATGTCTAGCAGTTGTGAAATTGGGGCTTTCAGGTTTTCTAGTCGTCGATAGACACCCTTGACCTCTGACGAGGAGGCGTTTTTCTCATAGGAGTCGTGAACCGTCTTCTTCAGCTCTGATGGGCAGCTGGCTGTCAAGGCTGGTCGAGGTATGGCTTGTTAAAGCTTGGATTTAAATGAACCCGTTAAGGCTATATGGAGTGTGGCAGAAGGGCTGAGAGGCGGGCGGTTCGCATGAAACAAAACCTGTTTGTGCGGGACAGCCTTCCGCTGGTGAGTAAAGTTTCGGGCGAAGGTGACTTGAAGAAAGTCATCCAGAGGGCAGTTTCAATGATAGGCGGGATGGAAAAGCTCGTGGAGAAAGGCGACACGATACTGGTCAAACCAAACTATAACACCGCTCATCCCTATCCTGGTTCAAGCGACCCAAAATTCGTGAAGGCTGTGACAGAGTTGATTTACGAGGCTGGAGCCGAGAGAGTCGTCTTGGGCGAGAGGTCATCTCTCCTCAACACGCGAAAAGTCTTGGAGACAACGGGAATCCTGAAGGTCGCCGAAGAAGCGGGCGCCCAAGTCATGATTTTCGGTAGAAAGAGTTGGCGGCGTGTAAGGGTTCCTGGGGGACAGTATCTGAAGACCGTCTCTATAGCCAGGGAAGCCTTGGAGATAGAGAAAATAGTTTACGTTCCGCTGATGAAGACTCATCACGCCGCGGACTTCACGGGAAGCATCAAACTCGCCATGGGATTCGTCAACCCCTTCTTCGACCAGATACGGTTTCACATGCGTCGGCTGAAAGAGAAGTTAGCTGAGCTGAGCCTAATCGTGCAGCCAGACCTAATCATAATGGATGCGAGAAAGGTTTTCATCACCAGGGGACCAGCCACAGGAGAACTCAGGTCTCCCAACATGATTTTGGCTTCGGGCAGCCAGATAGCCATAGACATAGAAGGCTTGAAGATACTGAGGAGTTATCCTGGCAACAGCCTACCAGAAAACATCTGGGGCTTAACTCAGATTCAGCACGCCATAAAATTAGGCTTGGGTCCACACAACGAAAACGAATACACAGTTCTAGAAGCATAAGACAAACACTTCTGACCTCTCCCTGTATTTTCGAAAGAAAGGAGGAAGCAACATTTAAGGTGGGCACAAGTCCTTTAAACGGACAACGGTATTACTGCAATAATACGCGAGGAGAAAGGCATGTCAATTGAAGGCATAACTCTAAAAAAAGGCGAAATATCCTTTCTTTGGTTCAACCCATATTCCGGGGTCACAATCAAAACCCCGACCAAGACTCTGGTTTTTGACCCAGTGGAAATCGACACCAAACTCTTTAAAGAAGTGGATGCCGTTCTCGTGACGCATGAACACCACGACCATCTAGAAGTACCCTCGGTTAAAGAAATCCAGAAGAGAACCAACTGCCTCGTGATAGCCGACTCTACATCCGCTCGCAGTCTCAGAGCAGCCATTCCTCCAGAGAGACTGAAGGAAGCCTATATGGGGTCAGAACACAAGATTGACAACGTGACGGTTAGAGCGGAGGGGTTCAAACATCCTGCGACCACACCTGTATCTTACATCATCACAACCGAGGACAACGTCAAAATCTACCACACAGGCGACAGCCTACCCTTCCCAGAAATGAAGCAAATGGGGGAAAGAAACCCACCAGACCTCGTCTTCTGCACAGTAGGCGTTCCAGCACCTGGAGCATCGCCAGAGACTGGGGTCGAAATTGTGAAGATGGTCAAACCAAAAGCGGCTGTTCCATATCACGCGCCACCTGCAGACATGAAGACATTCTGCGAGTTGCTCTCCAAAAAAGCTCCGAAGGTTCGCTGCATACTGATTGAGATGGGTAGAGCATACAAGTATCCGTAAAGGAGCTAGTGGACTCAATTGTCGCTGGAGAAAGAGAAGGCTGAGCTCTGCCGAGTGCTCAACAAGATAGGCGCAATCAAGTTCGGAGCCTTCAAACTAACTAGCGGCAGGACAAGCCCCTACTACATCGACCTCCGAATAGTCCCGAGCTTCCCAGACGCCTTCCAACGGGTGTGCGACCTCTACATCAAACTCATCCAGAGAGAACTGAGCGTGGACAGTTTTGAAAGAATCGCGGGCATCCCAACGGCTGGGATACCCTTCGCCTCCGTCATAGCCTACCAGCTCAGGAAGCCCTTCCTCTACATCCGACCCCGCCCGAGATTGCACGGGAGAGAGCGCCGAATAGAGGGTGTAATCATGCCTGGCAACCGCGTTCTTCTCGTCGATGACCTAATCACAACAGGATTGTCGCTGCGAAGAGCGGCGAAAGCCATCCGCGCCGAGGGAGGACTGGTAACTGATGCACTTGTTCTGTTAGACAGAGAGGAAGGCGGAAAAGACAGACTGCAAAAAGACAACGCGAAGCTACATTATCTCTTAACAGCCACCGAGGCAGCCAAAAAACTCCACGAGACGGGCGCAATAGACGAGGAACAACTCAAAATAATCCTCAGACAGGCAAGAAAAAAATGAAGAACTACCACTCCAAAGGATAGAAACTCATGGAGTTGCTGAGACAGATAAGGGTAACGCGAATCGAAGACAGACCAGACGACGCTTGGTACGACTTCACTCTGCGCCAACTGAGACGCGGCGAGGTGCGCTTCTACCGAGTCAGAGACTTCCTAACGGGCGAATGGCTCTTCAAAACATGCTTAGACAAGGAGATGGGCAAGGTCCTCGTCAAGGCGGTGAAGTGCCCACCCGGCGCGCGGTTCTCCCAACTCGAGGGCAACACCATGGTGTTTCAGAGAAGCACGCTCGAAGGCATGCTCTACGACATAATCTCGCTAACCCGAGCAGACGATAAAGACCAACTGTCCCGAAGGGTGGTTGACCACCTGGAAGAGGTCCCAGCCGTGATTAGGGAGAACTACAATGTTAAAACCTATGAGGAAGCCACGGGAAAGAGAGCGCCTGGCAAGCACTGGGTGACACTGTCGAAAGCCGAAGACGAGAAGGCGTTGATAACCCTCTTCCTACTCGAGAGAGCATGGGCACTCTCCCGCGTCACGCCAGAGAAGAGAATGAGAACAGTGGAGAAAGAAAGAGCACAGAGACAAGTGGTGAAGACAAAGGAGATAGACACGGGTCACGTCTGGAAATGCCCGATATGCGGTTCAGGGTTCCAATTCCTCCACGTTGAGAGAGAGCGAACACACACCCACAGACTCAGGAGGCAAAGAAAGACCTAGCGCAGCTTCTTCAAGACGTCGTCGGGCTTGAACTCCTCCCTCGACCTCACAGACGCCTCCTCCACGTACAACTGAGTAGCGTACTTTAGCGCGTCCTCGCTCACGGGCACGTAATCAAGGTCCGAGTGGAAGTAGTTAAGCAGAGAAGCGGCGCACGCAAACCGCATGGCGCGGTCTTCGAGACGAGCAGAGAAGGCGACGAACTCCCGCGGAATCTCCTCCAGAATGGCTTTTCTCGCCCTCTCAATGGTTTCGTAGGCTTGAGGAGTTATCATCACTGGCTTGAACGAAAACTTGTCCTTGACGAGTGGGTGACGCGTCTCAATGGCGTAGACTAGGGCTAAGTGGTCCCGAATCTGGTTGGCACCCTTCTCAACGTCTATCTCGCCGAAAGCCAGCCTCATCTGGCTCTGGGCAATCTCCACGAAGCGCTCCTTGGTGAGCCTGTGCAGGCGGCACAGCATGCGGTCTTCTATGGCGTTGAAGTTCGGGTCCTGAACAGTCACCTCGTACCCTCTGCCATACGTGGCAACATTGTAATTAACGCTGAAGAAGGAACTAAACCTGTACGGGCCTATCACCTCCCTGTGCATCTCGTACTTTATCTCGCCGCGCTCCATGGCCAGCTTCAGCGGCTCCACCATGCCCTTGTACTTGAACCAGTCGTTAAACTCGGGAACAATGAAGTTGAAAGCCCTGTTCTCGTAAGCATGACCGATCCGAATGAAACGGGCGGGCGTCATCCCACCAGTATAACGATTCCGCCCCGGAACCCCGTGGGGAGAGATTTTCGCATCCAACTTGCCCAAGATCATGTCTCTCGTTGAGAAGCTCTTTCCCGTTCCAGGTTCACCGAAGAGGGAGAGGTTCCAGCCCGTTCTCATGCCGGTCCGCCCCAGCTGATGAACAATCTCCACATCAGCCAATCCGTACTGCTGAGTGATGCTGAGCAGACTGTCGAAGTAGAGGACTGGACCAAACAGGTTTTGAAGGTAACTGGACAGGGCTGCAACCGAGAAAGTCTCTCCGAAACGGATGGCTGCGTCTAGCCGCCTCTTCAGCACGTTGTTCAGATACTCGTCGAGTTCTCTGTCCATCTTCTCGACTTCTTGACGCTCCAGAGCCACGTAGTCGATCTCACCCGCCTCCTCCGATACTGCTTTTGGTGAGACCGTTTTTGCGACAGGCGTGACTTCAGACGGCGCTATCCCCAACTCCGCTTGGATTTGTGGGGATGTCTCCTCCAGAACCCTCCATTCCTGATACTGGTCGCCTCTGTAAGAGGAAACTATCACCTTCAGCCGTTCAAGCTCGGTCAGAATCGGGAGAGCGTCAGCGTCCTTCCTCAGGTTGGTGCTGACTTCTTTCAGGCTGCAACTTCTTCCCGCCGTCACCAGTGCTCTCAAGACCGTTAGGCAGTCTCGCCCATACTTTTTCTTGACTTGGCTGATGTTAGCCTGAATGTTCTTCCAAGATCCGTCGAGGAACAGGGTTCCGTTTTCAAAAGTGTAGCGCTGACCTCTGAAAACAATCCACCTGCGATGTGGGTGCCCATCGAAAATCTGCTTGAGCTGCAGATCGTTTATGTTTGAGGCTATCTCAAGCGCCGCCTCGTCTTCGTCGATGTCCCACTCGCTGGGAAAGCGGTAAAAGTATAGAATGTTCAGTTCTCTACCGATCTTGAAGAGTTCGACTCGTGGAAAGGCGCGCTTGAGGAGTATTCTTCTCTCAACAACTCTGTCCTCGGTAGCCACTTTCGGTTTCCCTTCGATGAGAATGTGTCGGCGAGTTTATAACTATTCGGAACGAGGCTGAGTGTATGCTTTCAAGATTGCGTTCTCTTCTTCCGTGTTTATCCAGCCCTCGTTTCTCAGCTCTTCCAAGCCCTTGGTCAATTCCTCGGTGAAGTTTTGCTTCTTAACCAAGTCGTTGTATGAACCCAATTCGCGCACCTTTCTTTCGAGAACGGTGTCTCTCTCCATCCCCTTGACGAGAACTGTGTCGAACATTTTCTCCAGCGCTTTGGATCTTGAATGCAGAAGAAGCCTGATTCGTGAGTCGAGACTGAAGCCCCAGATTGCCCTCTGAATCTTTCTTTTGATGCCTCCCGAGTCCATAGCGTTCACGGGTGGATAAGCCGTGTGTCGAGATTTCTCTTCAGTCTCGTATCGCACTAGGTAGAAGGGGACGCCCACGAGGGTGAGGCGCTGCGACTTCCACGGAATCGCCATCTTCTTGAGCTGGTCCGCGTGCAGTCTCTTTCGCTCGAGAAGTTTCTCGACCTGGTTTAGTATGAAGGAGTTGGCTGAACTCATCCATTCACTCTCTTTCTCCAGAGTCTCCACAGCAGAGTCGCGTGAAACCTCGAGCTCACTTATCTTTCTGTTTTCGTCGTCGATGAGCGCTTGATATCCCTTTCTGAAGTTCTCGATGGCGACCTCGCTCTGTTTTCGAACCTGCTCAATCTGCTGTGTGACAACGCGTATTCTCTTCTTTACCTCTTTGGTCTTGTCTTGGCACGTTCTCATCTTGTTCTCCCAGCGAGACACCCCGAGCCTGTCGCCCCTGCGCTTCAGCGCGTCTCGTCTCTTTTGAAAAAGATCCTCGTCTTGTTCCAGTTTCTCCAGCTGACGAACGAGTCTCTCTCTAAACCTCTCTCTTGCTTTCAAGGTTCTACCCGTTGTCTGCTCCAGTTTCTGGATTTTGCCGTCGCGTTCTCTGGAGAGTTTCTCCACCCTCTTGTCTACTGCTGGTTTAACGCGGGCAATCTTGTCGTCGTAGGTTTCTTGTAGGTTTTCAATCTCGCGGAGGATCATCTGCTCGTGGAACTTTGTCTCAGCGTTTAAGACGTCGATAGCGTGTTGCAAGCCCTTGAGGTCGGACTGAATCTGCCTCCACAAATCCATGACTTTCTCGGAGTTTTCTAGTGCTGCGTTTTCGTCGAGGGTAGGTGGGACTAAGGCAATGCGTCTAGTTAGGTTCGCTCCGGAGGCGGTGGACTCCTCAACGTGTTTCGATATAGCAGACAGCAGCTCTTCATCTTCTATTATTGATTCAAAGGAGATCTGAGCGGTTTCAACGAAACCCTTGAATGTCTGAGCGTGTTTCTCCAGCGCGTTTCTAAACTGCTCCCTAGCTGTTGAGCCCCCCTTCAGGTCTTCGACGAAGAGACTGACCTCTGGCAGCCTTTCATAAGAGACCGTGGTGACAGTGGCTCCCAAGCCGTCGACTATTAAGCATTCGGTTTCCCAGGGAACAGCCCACAAAGGATAGTGCAGTTTCGACACGAACGCGACTGTTTCTGAGGTGGAGCCCAAGATCCCGGGCTTTTTCCGATTTGCTTCCACTAGGCAGAGGATTGCGGCTGTTTCCATGCTCGAGGTGAATGGTTTCTCTCTGCTCTTGTCTTGCACAGTGTATGGGAGAATCAAACTCGTGTGGGACATGGTTAAACTTCCAGCGGACGGTTTGAAGCGTCTGAGAACTGTTTTGGGCGGAACAGACTATTAAATTCTAACTCAGAATCACTTGAACAAGAAAGACAGCGACTTCTCTATGAGTCGGTGGTTCAGTTTCTCGTAGGCTTCCATGCTGCCGACGTCATACCAGAAGGCTTTGGACAGATAGCCGTAGACGGGCTTGCCAGCCCCTATGAGGTGGGGAACTAGGTCGCCCATCAAATCCAGTCTGCGCTTCCCCTTGCTCAGCCTCTCCACATCAAGTAGAGTGTCACCATTCAAAACCATTATCCCGATGCTCACTGGCTTTTCCAGCTCTGGCTTCTCCACAAACCCATGAATCTTGCCACTATTATCAACGTCAGCCAACCCAACCCTCACGGTGAAGCCTGAAGCCAGCGCAATGGTTGCTGAAGCCTGTTTGTCGAAATGGTACTTGACCAAATCTCCGACGTCTATGGTTGTGAGGATGTCTCCATAATAAACGATAAGTGTATCCTCTGGGTTCACCACGCCTTGCTTGTAGGCGTTGAGAACAGAGCCAGCGGTTCCCTTCAACTTGGCAACGTCTCGAACATAGGAGATTCTCACGTTAAACCTCGAGCCGTCGTCGAAATAGTTGACTATCTGCTCAGCCTTGTAGTTCACGAGAAAGGCTAGGTCGATGATTCCGTGAAACTTAAGGAGTCGAACCACGTACTCAAGCATCGGTCTCTGCTTCAAGCCGATGGGAATCATCGTCTTCTGAAAGTAGTAGGTGATGGGTCGAAGCCTAGTGCCAGGACCTCCGCAGAGAATTAGACCCTTAACCTTTCTCATCTTGAGCACCAAAACTGAACAGATAGTCGGAAGAGAAATCGAAGGCGGGTTACATGCTTCATTACTCTGTTTTCTCTTCCGTCTTCTTCTCCTCTTCCGCCTTCTCTTCGGCTTCTATCTCTTCGATTGGCTTCGGAGGAGGCGTCGTAGCCATAGTCCAGCCGATCCAAGCGCCAATGCCCAATATAGCAACGAGCGCGATGAGAACGGGAATAGCCACTAGCCAGAGTCGGGCGTGATACAGATCTCTGAACTTTAGCCCTATCAAGCCAGCCACTTCCGTTGGGAAGAACAGCGCTGCGATGTAGCCGATTATGATGACTATGCAGACGAGGAAGATTATTCCGCCTATTGCCTGGTCTTTGCTCACTGTTTTTTCACCACCAATGTAGCGATGTTTACTGAGCATCACTATTATAAATTTTGTCATTTAAATCAAATAGTGTATGAATGTGCACGAGTGACCTAGCCCCTCTATTAGGCGCCTAATAACCGCGGTGGGAGAGACAGAGAGACGGGTAGAGGGGGGTCAGACGAATCTTGACTGTTTTCCATAAGATTCTTCCTTCGCAATTATACCCTTCTTTAGCACGTTCGCATCTCTCTAAATTTGAGCGAAAATGCTGGCTGGTTAAAACATTGGCTATGATTAGAGTGCTGAGGTCACGCCTAAATTCATTTGCTAACAAGAGTTCAAATGCTTCAAGATAAAAAAAGGAGAAACTACGGGGATGTCTCCACCATCATGGGTTATGAATGTTGTCTCTTGGTCAAACCGTGCCCTCTTCCCACGAGGAAATATACTTTTTCTGTTTCTCAGTGAGTTCATCTATCTCTACGTTCATCGCCTTAAGTTTCAGCTTCGCCACAAGCTCATCTATTTCCTTCGGCACGCTGTATACCCTAGGCTCCATTCTCTCGGTTTTCGCCAGATGCTCCACGCACAGGGCTTGGTTGGCGAAAGACATGTCCATGACTTCGGAGGGATGCCCCTCAGCTGAGGCAAGGTTCACGAGTCTGCCCTCGGCGAGGAGGTAGAGTTTCCTTCCGTCTCGCAGATTATACTCTTCCAGATTGGGGCGAATTGTCCTCTTTGAAGTTGACAGGCTCTCCAATTCGGGTATGTCGATCTCCACGTTGAAGTGCCCGCTGTTCGCGAGTATGGCTCCATTCTTCATCTTCAACATGTGCTCTTTTCGGATGACGCTCGTGTTTCCAGTTATTGTGACGAAGATGTCGCCGACCACCGCCGCTTCCTTCATAGGCATCACTTGAAAGCCGTCCATGACAGCCTCCAACGCCTTGACTGGGTCAACCTCGGTCACTATCACGTGGGCGCCCATCCCTCTGGCTCTGTTGGCTAACCCCCGCCCGCACCATCCGTATCCGCAGACCACGAAGCTCTTTCCAGCCAACAGAACACTCGTAGCCCTTAGGATGCCGTCGATTGTGCTCTGCCCTGTTCCGTAGCGGTTGTCGAACAGATATTTGGTGTAGGCATCGTTCACGGCGATGATTGGATACTTGAGAGCGCCCGCCTTCTCCATGGCTCGCAGGCGCAAGACACCCGTGGTGGTCTCCTCTGTGCCCCCCTTTACGCTTTTCAGGGCTTCGGTTCGCTTCGAGTGTATCGTGCTCACCAAGTCGCCTCCGTCGTCGAGCGTTATCATGGGCTTGTGGTCAATGGTCTTGTTCACGCACCAGTAGTATTCCTCGGTTGTTTCGCCCCTCCAAGCGTAGACGTTGACTCCCATCCTCGCCAGGGCAGCAGCGACCTCGTCCTGAGTTGACAGCGGGTTTGAACCGCACAGCGCGACTCTGGCTCCCCCAGCCAAGAGTGTTCTCATGAGCACTCCCGTCTCCTTCGTAACGTGCAGGCAGGCTCCGATCGTTAAGCCCTTCAGGGGCGGTTTCTCTCCAAACCTCTGCCTTATCTGATTGAGCACGGGCATGTGCACAGAAGCCCAGTCGATCAGCAGCTCGCCCTTATCCGCGAGCGACAGATCTTTCACCTTGAACTCGGTCATGCTTTTCACCGTGTTAACCCTTCATTCACGAAATATTTATATCTTTTGAGCATTTCTTATAATATGAGTAAAAATTGAACATTTTTGCACAATTTATTCAAAAAAAGAGGCATCAAAAATGGGCGCGGACAGGTATGACCTTCTGATTCTGCGTTTGCTACGTGAGAACTGCAAGGTTTCGCTCAGCGATCTAAGCAGAAGAGTCGGGTTGTCGCGGTTCGCCGTCAGGGATAGAATGGAGAGATTGTTCACGGAGGGCGCTATCCTCGGATCGACCGTTGTCTTGAACCCGCCGTTAGTAGGGCTGAAGAGAACGGTTTTCTTCGAGTTCAAGACAAACCCCCACGAACCCTGGTTGGCCAAGCTGCTTGAAAAGACGCCCACGTGTGACCTGTTAGACGGAATCACAGGCGAATACTCACTCTTCGGCAGGTTCAGAATGACCGACGACCAACACTTCGCCAGCGTCTTGAGGAAGATCGACGAAGCCATGTCACGGAGTTCCTTCAAGAAATATCGTGTTGTCAACGCGATCCGCATCTTCAAGGAGGCGGGAGTCCCATTCGCGGAGAAGGAAGAGCCTGTGAGGTTGGATGAGGTTGACCTGAAAATCTTGGAGATACTGTTGAATCAGGCTGACTACGTTAAGGCTCCGAGGCTGATCTCCACCGTGGAGCTCTGCGGTCTGTTGCGCAGTTTTGGGATGGAGATTTCTCAACCCGCTGTTTTCAAGAGGTTGACGCGTCTTGAAAGAAAGGGTGTAATTCTGCGGTATGTTGCAAGGGTTGATCAGTCGTGGCTGGGTGCTAAGACGAAGTTGATGGTCAGGGTTAAAGTGAACCCGAGCGCCTACGATGTTGTTGCTCAGGATTTTTTGGCTTCTATGCCCGAGGTGACAGACCTCTACAGAACTGGAGAGGAGTATGGGCTTCTGGCTTTTGTTAGGGTCCGAGACACAGTCGAGTTCAATTCACTGCTGCTGAGGCTCTACGATTCCAGAGATGTCCTCGACACTTTCACGACCCTAGTTTTGGAGGAGAGAAAGAGCGCTCCCCTGTCACTGAGCCCGAAATGAAGCAATCTAGTCCTCTTCGGATTGGAGTTTGGACAAGAGGTGCTCCTTCGTTTTTTCCGCCATCTCCAAGACCTTGTCGAGGTCTATGGTTGTGATTCTTCTATCTTCCACAGTTACTCTGCCCTTTACAATCACCGTGTCGACATCCGCAGCCTTAGTTGAATAAATCAGATGGCTTATCTCGTTGAAGACTGGGGTTAGGTGGGGTTTTTTGAAGTCGATTACGGCTAGGTCGGCGTCTTTTCCCCTCTCTATCGACCCGATTTTTCCTTCCCACAGCAGCGCCTTTGCGCCCTCGATTGTCGCCATGCGCAGCACCCGCTCGGCTGGCAGGAGGGTCGGCTCTCTGTGAACGCCCTTGTGCAGCAGAGCCGTGACCTTCATGACCTCGAACATGTCCGCGCTGTTGTTGGAGCAGGGACTGTCCGTGCCCAAGGACACCGTGACCCCAGCCTCTAACAATCTGGGAATGGGACTCATGCCAGAGCCCAGTTTGAGGTTGGATATGGGGTTGTGGGAGACCTTCACCTTCTTGTCTCCAAGAATCCTGATGTCTCTTGGTGTGAGCGACACGCAGTGGGCGGCTATAAAGTCGCTTTCGAGCACGCCTAACGAGTCTAGGTATTCAACTACTCCTCCCTTGATTCTGGTTTTGAAGGCTCTTTCGATTTTTCTGGTTTCGTCTTTGGTTTCGGCTACGTGCATGTGCCACACGATGGGCGACCGTGGCGAACCGTGTCTCTGATTCAGTTCTCTGGTGATCCCCTTCAGTTCCTTCAGGTAGTCTGGGTCGACTGTGTATGCTGCGTGTGGGTCCACGCTGACTCGGATGAGCCCATCTGCCTTGTTGTGCCATCGACTGGCAAGTCTATACAATGCTCTTCTGTCTTCTTTCTTTCTCCACGAGAAGCAGACGTGTCCGACTACTCCCCTCAAGCCGACCCTTGCTAGTGCCTGTGCCTCGTTTCCCTCGTTTTTATAATGATACATCGTGTTGACCGTTGTCGTTCCGCCCATCAGCGACTCTACAGCGGTTAGGAGCGCACCCACGTAGATATCATGCCCCGTCAGGTGCCTTTCCAGCGGCCAGATCCACTTCTCAAGCCACTCTTGCAGCGGGTGGTCGTCGGCGTATCCTCGTAGTAGGCTCATGGCGGCGTGCTGGTGAGTGTTGATTAAGCCTGGAATGACCACTTTCCCCTCGGCGTCGATTCTCTCATAGCCGCCGTACTTCCGTTTGAGTTGGGCGCTTTTGCCCACCTCGATTATCTGGGCGTCCTCGACTACGACTGTTCCGCCCCTGATTATTCCCTGGGAACCCATTGTCACTATGGTTCCGCCGTCGATTCTCAGACCGCTCAAGGTGTTCGATCTCCAATCTTAACCTCATAGGTTGAAAGGCGACGAATTTAAGATTGGCTGTCCATGATGCAAGCTTTAAATGGATTCGTCTTGAGTCAATAACGGAGAGTTCCAAAAATGCTCGCGTTGCGTGTGGACAAGTTAAAGGACTACCTGCGCTCGGTCTATGGGGCTGATGTGAAGATCGAGTCTGTGGGCGAGCTCGGCAAGAAGAAGGAGCCAGCGAAGGAGCTCAAGGGCTTTGGCTACGGCGTCCCCTACCTGGTCGAGTTCACAGTGGGCGGCAAGTCGAAGAGTGTTGTCTTCGAGACCATGCGCCCCGAGGGTTTCGGACACGACCACTTCTCCGACCGTGCCCAGACCTTGCTGTGGCAGCACTCAGCCTTCAACAAGCTTCCGAAGCATGTGCGTTCGGTTGACGTTGGCTCTTTCACGGGGGATGGCAGCCTCAGGTCGCTTGGAGACTGCACTGAATTCTACATTGTGACGGAGAAGGTGGATGGGCAGCTCTATCATCACGACCTGGATAGGATGAGGGAAGAGAAGCGCTTGACTCAGCTAGACGAGGAGCGCTGTCTGGTTCTATCAGACTATCTCGTGCAGATTCACACCCTAAAGAAGGAGGCGCCGAGATTCTATGTCAGGCGGGTTCGAGATTTGGTCGGTCACGGCGAGTGCATCATGGGTTTGATTGACAGCTACCCGCCTGGGCTTGACTTCGTCAGCGAAGGTGAACTGAAAGAAATTGAGAAGAGGTGTGTGGAGTGGAGGTGGAGGCTGAAGCGGAAGGCGCATAGGTGTTCGCAGGTGCACGGCGACTTCCACCCATGGAACGTGATGTTCCGAGAGGGCGTGGACTTCACAGTTCTGGATCGCAGTAGGGGGGAGTGGGGCGAACCAGCGGACGATACCAGCGCCATGAGCATAAACTACATCTTCTACGCCCTGCAGGTCTACGGTGAGTTGACTGGACCCTTTGAAAAGTTGTTCAACCTGTTTTGGGAAAACTACCTGAACAAAACGGGTGACGAGGAGATGCTCACCGTGATACAGCCCTTCTACGCGTGGAGGGGGCTTGTGATAGCCTCGCCTCTGTGGTATCCAAACTTGGCTCCGACTGTCCGAGCAAAACTCTTCAACTTCATCAGAAACGTGCTTGGCGTTGAAAAGTTTGATTTGCGACGAATCAATTCTTACTTTGAGCAGAAACTCTGACCGACTCGACGCAGACTGCTCGGTCCTTGAAGTTTTTTAGTCGGTGATTGGCGGCGCTAACACCTTCAGCCTCGGTGGATAGGAGTTCTCCATAGTCCAAGTGGTCTTTGTGGCTGAGAACTCCACTTCAACGAGATAACCTCTCAGACTCCCGCCGCTCGCCTCGTCGGGAACAAAGGGCACTGTGATTTCCAATTTCTGACCGCCGATGAGACTTGCTGGCACGGTTGAGATGGCGTAGTCTTTGTCAAACCAGAGGGCTACATCCTTTCGCACCTTCACGACTATAGAACCCGCATACTCAGCCGTAGCCTTCACTACGATGCGGGCTTCAACCCTACTGCCCAGAGTCGCCGACGTAACTCTCACGCCGTTGACTCGCCAATGGGCTTCATCAACTACCGGCGAAGGCTGGGTTGCCACGAATTGGGCGGCGAGCAGCGCGAAAGCGATTACTACGAGTAGTATGACCGCTACAATCAGCAGCAGCTGTCCACTCTTAGAGCGATTCCCCAAACCTGTTTCCCCTTCACAATTGGAGAAACATCCGCGGAGAAATAAGGTTTCTGCAACTTGTGAAAAGTTGAGTGTAAAAGGAAGCCAATTCGATTGCCAGCCCCCAAAGTTTGAACTAATCATTCCGTCTAACCGCATGTTCATGAACCACAAGCATCTTATAGAACGAGGAGCCAAGGCTCACAAGGGGATTCGTTCTTGATGGACATAAAACCGCTCACTCCAATTCTTGCAACAGTCGGATTGCTTTCAATAGTTTTTGGATACGTGAAAGCCTACACTGGTCCATTTTTTCTCATATCATTGCATAAAGCCGGCTACACGCCTGAGGCAATTTACGCTATTTACTCAATTCTCACCGTATCTTTGGCGGTGTCTTCTCTGGCGGTTCTCCTCGTTATCAGTGGCGTCTCGTATCACTATGGCGCAATGTACAAACTCACACTCGTGTCCGGGTTTGTCTTAGTGGTCTTGGTCTACTTGACGGAGGTGTTGGGCAGCCTGGTTGGAGCCGTAATCTATCAGATTCAAGCCCCCGAGTACGCTGTACTTTCATCATTGAAATTTCAGATTCTTACGAGCTACAGCTCCGTTTACCTTTGTCTCATAGGCGTTTTAGCCGCAAACTACGTGCGAGAGACAAGACAACATCAAGCTTAGTCGCAATTCAAATTTGGCAGAAGATTCACAATAAATCCATTGAAGGTATGAAGCGTGCGGCAGAGCGGCTGGTGTGTTTGGGTTACGGGTTTGCCTGGTAGTGGCAAGTCTGTGGTTTCTCGTGCTCTCCATGCAAAGTTGAAGGCTAAGGGTGTTGATGCCCAGATTCTCTCATCTGACATGCTTCGCAGAGTCGTTACTCCAAAGCCTTCCTACTCGGTTGAAGAGCGCGACACGGTTTACGCCACGCTGGTCTTCGTCGCCAAGTTGCTGACAGAGAATGGAGTCAACGTCATAATAGACGCCACCGGAAACAGGCGCCGCTACAGAGACCACGCCAGAAAGCAGATTCCGAGATTCATGGAAGCCTACCTGAAATGCCCGCTGGAAGTCTGCGTACAGAGAGAAACCCGACGCAAGGAGTTCGTCTATGCGCCAAGAGGCATATACAAAAAGGCTGCCGAGGGAAAGAGTGCAACGGTGCCGGGCATGGGGGCACCCTACGAACCACCCCTAAAACCAGAGGTCACGGTTGACTCCGAGAAACTCAACCCAGAGCAGTGCGCCCAAAGAATTCTTAACACACTAACCAAGACATTCCCAACATAGACCTCCCCGTAGGTGGAGAGGTCTCACACGCACGAGAGGATCTTAGAGAAGCCTACAACTAAACTACAAAAAACCGTTGTTTACCTTATCTCCCTAGGAACCCTGAAATGCGACTCCTTCCCAGCGCTGATGTATTCGCCGCCAGTGCCACGAACGATAGAGGCTATCTTGGCAAAGTTCTCAGAACCCAGATACTGACGAGGCTTAATAATGATATACTTACCCACATCCTCGAAAGCAAGCATGTCCTCCAAATCCTTCGGAAACAGCGCTCGAACATCGGCAATCGAACGAACCTTCTCCGCGGGCACAGAGGGAACAGGCGCAGGCGAGGGTGCACCAACCCCCGCTCCCCTCAACGACTTAGAGATGTCAGACAAGTCCTTAGATATAGCCTTCAAAACGTCCAAAAGCTGGTCTATCCTCTGCAAAACCTCTTCAACACTGGGCTTCTTCTCACTCAACCCAAGCCACCACTAATTAATTCCACGCATCCCCTCTTTTGTTTTGCTCTAGCACACATCACAACACAAAAGAACCAGTTCAAACAACCCCTTTCAGAGGCTCCAACGTGCTAGAGATCGACGGCAGCCAGAAGAGCGGAAGCGGAACCATCCTCCGCCTCTCCATAGCCCTGGCAGGCATCCTCAACGAACCACTCCACATATACAACATCCGCCAAAAGCGTCCCCAACCTGGACTGCGCCCACAACACCTCGAAGCGGTCATCACAGCCGCCAAACTCTGCAACGCCGAAACACAAGGAGCCACCCTAGGCTCAAGAGAACTCTGGTTCACCCCCAAACAAATCACAGGCGGTCAGATACAAGCCGAAATAGGCACAGCCGGCAGCATCCCCATGCTTCTGCTAACGGTTCTGCCTCTCTGCGCTCACGCTAAAGGTACAGTCAGACTGCGCGTAACGAAGGGCGGCACGGACGTCAGAAACGCACCCACAATAAACTACCTGAAACACGTCCTGCTCCAAATGCTGGAGCGAATGGGACTAAAGGCTTCTTTAGACGTCATAAAATACGGATATTACCCCAAGGGCATGGGCGAAATCCTTCTAACAGTTGAACCCTGTCAAAAGCTAACCAACCTCAACCTTGAAGCCTTTGGCGCCATGGAAGAGCTGAGTGGCGTATCAGTGTGCACTTTCCTGGCAGACAGAAGAGTCGCGGAGCGTCAAGCCAAGGCTGCAAACGAGCACTTGAGGGCGAGATTGGGCTCTGAAGCGCAGATTCAAATCGTCAATGACACCTCGAACCCGCTTCAGAAGGGCAGCTCCATAGTCTTGTGGGCGAAAACCAGCACTGGCGCTCTCTTTGGGGGAGATGCCATAGGCGAGATTCGCAAGCCCAGCGAAACAGTGGGACGAGAAGCGGCGGAGAACCTCTGCAGAGAGCTTGAGGCTAGGGCTACCGTGGACGTTCACCTCGCTGACATGTTGGTGCCCTACGTTGCACTCACAGAGGGAGGCTCTTCATATCACGCTCGTTCAATGACTGAGCACCTGGAAACCAACCTGTGGCTTGTTCAAAAAATAATGGGTGTGCGGTTCACTGTCGCGAAGATTGGAAGCTTATACCGTATTGAGAAAGAGGCTTGACAGAGGCTGACTGATTTTGATGAGAGCTCGAGTTCGAGGTATATACTCAACCGCTCTGACGAGACTTCTCCTCGACAAGGGCTTTGAGATCGTTCAGCCATCAGTCGCCATAAGAGAGCGATTCAAACTAGAAGAGAACCATGAATCACCTGATCTCGACGTCTATGAAAGACGTGACCGACAGGGAGTTCAAGCCTTGGGAAGAAGCGCACCAGTTGACACGTTTGTTTCAATACTTAAATCTCACTTGGACGACGTCGTTGTGAGGCGCTGGGCTGTCACCGCCGACGGAATCTACAAGGGATTAATAAAAGAGGTAGACTCACTAACCAGTTCTGTCTTGGTTGACCTCGGACCCACAGTGGGCAGAATCCCAAGAGGCGTATCCATTCCTGAGCAGAAAGATGTCGTTGTACAGGTTGAGAGACGATGGCTTGGAAGAAAAGAACCCCTACTCACTGAAGAGATAAAGATTCCCGGAAGATACGCGATTCTGATACCCAAGCGTGAGATCAAAGTGAGCCTAAAGATTCGAGACATGGAGACTCGGCTGCGGCTCCGCAGACTCGGCGAAGAATTAGCAGGGTCTGACTGGGGCATTCTGTGGCGAACTGCCGCCTCGGAGCAATCTTTAGACGAGTTGAAGAGCGAAATCCACAATCTCACAGAGATTAGGGAAAGCGTCATGCGAAGGGCAAGACTTGTAGAGGCACCGACCCTTCTCTGGGAAGGCGCCCACTTTGTTGATGCGGAATTGCCAGGATTGTCGAAGCAGAGATTAGATGAGGTTCGCAAGTCCGTTGCACCCACCATCGATGGGCATCATCGCTTTAAGGCTTGCGGAGGGAAGGTCTCAATGGCGCTTGAGATGGCTGAGAGGCTCTTGGAGAAGAATTATTCGGAAAGCAACGTGAAAGACCTCTTCAGACAAACGGTTGAGCCGGAATATCCAACTCTTGGGTCCTTCATAGGGATAGAGCACGTGAAGTTGGATGGGAAAGTTCTTCATCTGGGTAGAGCGTTAGTTGAAGACCTTGATTATGGTGAGTCTGTCATTCGGTTTCGGCGAAACTTCAGAAGAGAGGGAATCTATGATGGGCTGGGAACCCGCAAAGAGGCTGGCGACTACGCTGTCACTGAAGCCGAGATAGGCGGATGGCATTTTAAGACGATGTACTTTTCCAAAGAGGGTCGAAGCAAGGGAACCTACATCAATCTGAACACGCCCATCGAACTCTATCCATACTCGATTCGCTATGTAGACCTAGAAGTAGACGTGTGTGTTCGCCCAGACGGCGGAATACAGAAGTTGGATGAGGAAAAGTTAGAAATAGCCCTGAAAGACGGGTTGATCACGGAGAGACTGTTCGGAATCGTTGAGGAGAGACTGGAAGGAATTCTGAGAGATTTGGAGGGTTGAAGAGCACTCTAATGTAAGCAAAGGATATAAGAGCCTCTGTTCCTTTTCAGTTTTCTGAGGTCGTTTAACATGGGTTTGCGGAAACTCCAGTTTTCGATTCTTGGAACGCTAGCCGCGATTTTTGGTTTGTCCACACTGTTCTTAACCATCATTCTGACCTTGTTAGGGGTTGGCCTTGTTTCTATACTCATCTTGGCAGTGGCATTCAATCTAATCCAGTGGTTGCTTGCGCCATACCTCATAGACTCTCTGTACCGTGTTCGAGAGGCGTCAAGATCAGAGAACGCCGAATTGTATGGCATGGTGGAGAGGCTGAGCCAAAAAAGCGGCATCAAGACACCCCGCGTCATGATAGCGGATATACCGGTCCCTAACGCCTTCGCTTATGGCTCACCCGTTGCTGGCACCCGCGTGGCTGTGACAACCGAGCTCATGAAAACTTTGGACGGCGAAGAGGTTGAGGCGGTCATAGGTCACGAGTTGGGTCACTTGAAACACAGAGACGTTCAGGTCATGATGTTTGTCTCCGTGTTGCCGGCGCTCTTCTACTACATCAGCTACTCCATGCTCTATTCTTCCATGTACAGACGCGGGGGACAAAGAGACAGCGGCAGTGCGGCTGCAGTCATCGGGTTAGTGAGCATGCTGGTTTACTGGGTTCTCACCATGTTCACGTTCTACCTGAGCCGACTGAGAGAGTACTATGCTGATCTTCACAGCGCCAACATTGTGGAGGAAGGACCACGGAAACTATCCGAGGGCTTGGCAAAGATCGTATACTCAACCACGAGGATGAAGCGGAAGCACAGAGACGCTGGTCGCTTTAACTCTTTTAAGGCTTTGTTCATATCCGACCCTGACAGGGCGGAGGCGGATGCTGTGTCGATTGCTCAGACGGGAATGCACATGACAGATAGGCGGCTGGTTGAGGATGTTCTGAGAAGAGAAGTGACATCTGCAGACAGAATTGTCGAGTTGTTCTCAACTCATCCCAACATAGTGAAGCGTTTGAGGGCTCTGCACAGACTAGACTAGGTATTGAACGAGCGCCCGCGCGTGTGAGACCCCTCTACCTACGGGGAGGGTAATGTTAGGCGACAATATGATTGCCTTCGCTTGAGAGTGTGTTCAGTCTCGTCTCTTTTTTGTTGCTCTTTTTAGGCGTGTGTCTTCCCTGTATCCTGTTCGGCAGGGGTGTCCCTCGGCTGAGTATATTCTTGGTTCTTTCAGTGTGGCGACTATGGACCAGAGTGTGCCGAGTTTGATCTCTTCCGCGTGGGAGCAGACGTATCCCTTGTGGTCGGAGAGGATTTTTTGTGCGTCGTGTGTTTGGATTTTTCCCTTGTTCTGTTTTAGTGCGCTGTAGATGGTTGTGTACCTGACCGTTGAGTCCAGCGGTCTATCTTTTGCGTTTTCCATGTCGCTCATTTCTGGGTGGACGAAGTGGTTTGTTGACACTATGAAGTTATCCTTGCCTTCGGGCTTTCTCACTCTAACCTTGTCTGGGCAAGCCTCTACAACAGCCATTTTGCCCTCTCTGTCTGCTAGTAGGTAGTTGTCGGCTGCCACATGATGGGCGCTCGTGAGCACTTTGACGCCTTCCTCAACGTTTGCACATTCGTCCAGTACGCATCTCAGGAGCAGTGGAAAGTTGATGCCGGGTCTGACATTCCTCGGCGAGACGAAATTCATTCCTATGGCCAAGCCCTTCTCGTTCACGCCGTCTTCTCTGCCCACGAATATGTCGGTGTTGCCCACGCTCCAGTAGCCGTCTGAGGGCATGGTCAGGTAGCTCTCGCTGTGCTCCTTAAACCTATAATACATGTCGTAGTTGCGCCCAAACACGACATCTGAACCGCTGAAGGCTGCGAAAACGCTGCACGAGGAGCCAGGCTTGAAGGCGCCGACGCTTAAAATGAGGGCTGCCAGATGCTCGTAGGAGCCGTGACAAGCGTCTGCGAACCCGTGAACCTCCTCAAGAATCTGGGGGAAAACTCGTTTTACCTCCTTTTCACATGCTTTTCCAAAACTGAGTCGTTCGCTGGGCTGCTCTGGAACTCTGAAACCGTGCTTGTACAGGATGGCTCCGTATCGGTAACCCATCTCGTAATATGTGCCTTTAACTCTGGGATGAAACATGGTGAATCCTATTCCATAGTGAAATTTGTTTTTTAGGCTTTCAATGGAATCTCCCAAGACCCTAATTTTTTTAACATCTCCTTCACCGAGACCTCTGTTTACTGCTTCTCGTATCACCGGCATTTCCTCGGGGTTCGAGCCAACCAGAACAGCGCCAACTGTCTCGACTGCGACTGCGTCTCTGCCAACCAAGAGGATGTTTGACTTTGTTCTCTTGTCCATAGTTGGGCCCGAATAGGTGTAGGTGCCGTCTATGACCGCGAGGTCTATGCCTCCTATCGCCTCGTAGGCGTCGAGGAGGGTTGTTTCCAGCTTCTTGTGGAACCTCACTTTCTTTCTGTCCGGAATCAAGCCTAGAAGATTCTTCAGAATAGTCCCTTTCTCGTACTTGCGTAACACATGGGTGCTTACGAAAACATTGGGTTTGAAGAGTATGTCGGATAAGCCGATTTTTTCGTCAGCGATTTTGACTTCTTTAGTTTTCATGTCGTCGGAGAGGTTGAACGGCGCGACTCGTTCATTGAAGACCTCCTTCCAGAGTTGAAGCCGTTCTGAACCATTCCCCTTGTAGTTGTCCGACTCAACTAGATATATCCTGGAGGCTTTACCAAAGCTATTAACGATTGCTTGGACTACGCTGATTGTTGGATGATTCTTCTTTTTGTGGTCGAAAACCCCCACCTTGACAACGACAGATCTCCCCGTTGTGTTCAAGTCATCTATCTTCCCGATAAGCCTGAGCGCTCGTTCAAAAGAAGTCTGAACATTTTCTTTGAGCTCAACAATCGCAACCCTTGATGTCACGCTTGCCACCCACCTAAAGAAGCATCTCTCGCCTTTCTCATAACCCCCGACTAAAATAACGTTTTCCGAAGCCTGTAGCGAAATTGTTTTCTGTTCAGCAAATTTATTTGCCAAGAGGAAGAAACGGTTAGTCTGCTGAGGGTCGAGATGAGTGACTACGAGAAAGCTGAGAAGACTCTGAAGGCATTGGCTTCCAAGTCACGACTGCAAATCTTGGAATGCTTACAGAGGGGGATTTCCAATCCAGGCGACATAGCAAAGGAGTTGAAGCGACACAGGTCGACCATTGAAAAACACTTGCGAGTGCTCTTGGCGGCAAACATCATTGAAAAGGTTCCATCATTGACAAGGGGTGGCCAGCTAACAATTCGTTACAACATAAGAAAAAACGCGAACGAGCTTCTTGTCAGAATTCAGGATGCTTCCAAAAACCTCTAGCAAACTTCTAATGAACAAGTGCTTTTTGTAAGAAATCGTCGATGGGGCTTCGGTTGAGGTTTATTCCAAGCTTTTCTTGCGGGATTCCCATGGCTAAACCCAGCAGTTGCGTGTAATACAGAACGGGCAGGTTGAGTTTGACGCCTGTGGTGGCGGCTGCGCTCTTCTGCCTCGTGTCGAACATGTTCTGGCAAGACGGACAAGTCACAACAAGCGCGTCTGCGCCCCAATCCTGCACAGCCTTCATCTTTAACCCGCTGAACGTGAAAGCCGCGTCTGGATGCGACAACAGCAGCATGGCGCCGCAGCAGTCCAGTTTCTCGGGGTAGGACAAGTTCGTCGCGCCCAGCCATCTGATGAGTTCGTCCAGTTTCCTCGGGTTTTCTGGGTCGTCCACGGTTCTCAGCGTGCTTGGTCTCAGAATGTGGCATCCGTAGTGGGAGGCTAGTTTGAGGTCGTTCAACGGCTTCCTCACAGCGCTCCTTATGGTCTCTTCGCCCACCATGTCGTGGAGAAAGTCTATCGTGTGCCACAACTTGACCGAACCCGAATAGTGGAGGTCCTCTTCCTTCAAGAGAGCGTTTATCCTCTCGCGCAACCGCTCATCCTTACCCAAGAAGTGTAAGGCTTCGGAGAAGGAGAGGTGGCAGCCGTTACAGACCGTTAGCAAGTCGTTCAAGCCCGTTTTCTCCGCAACAGCTAAGTTGCGTGCGGCGAGGTAAAGCGCCGCGAACGTGTTGACGCTTTGAACCGGTGTTCCACAGCAGGAGGCGTTTCTTAACTCGACGAGTTCCACGCCGAGTCGGGGCATCACCTCCCTAACCGACATCTCATAAGCGTACTGAATCGTGGGGACGACGCAACCCCAGTACACCATTACTTTCAACTTTGTTCACCCGATTCGCCTGAGGTTTCCAAAGCCTTCATAAAAGCTGCCTTAAACTTCTCGTCTGGCTCACCGAATTTAGGCAAGCCCATTTTGTCTCTGTCTATCTTCTCTAGTTTGCGCGTCACAGTTGCCTGAGGGCGAGAGACGAACCCGCATTCAAGAATCATGCTGACGTTCTGTAGAAAACTCTCTGGCACCTTAACCTCTTTTTCGACTGCTAAGTTTCTCAGCGCCAAGATGAGGTCGACTGGCGCCACCGCCTGTGGGCAGCGTTCCTTACACTTCAGACACGTCGCGCAGGTCCACACGATGCCAGAGGTGATGAGTTCCTCTATGAAGCC
>Ga0315306_10000123_pt1 | contig 36679 bp, 53 predicted proteins | sample TDP1_MG_FD_203803 | JGI IMG/M metagenome (GOLD analysis project Ga0315306, IMG submission 203803) | Freshwater sediment microbial communities from Lake Towuti, South Sulawesi, Indonesia - TDP1 | ecosystem: Environmental > Aquatic > Freshwater > Lake > Sediment | place: Indonesia: South Sulawesi... | reverse complement strand
TAACTACTCTTCGAGATTCACGATCAGCCTTGACATCTAATGAGGTGAAGATTATTGACAGGCATAACTATGCTCAGTCAGGGATCGCTTGTCTAAGACGCCTTTGCTCGGGTAAGCATCCACTTCGTAACGATGACTCGTCTAGGCTGTATGCTCGGCAGCTTTCAATCCTGATCCTGTCAATGGAATGACCACTTTCGCGCCTTCATCGATCTTGCCTTCTCTCTTCCAACGTTTCCATGCTGCATGCGCGACCGCTGAGCTGGGTTCAACATAGAAGCCTAGTCTAGCAAGCTCCTTCACGGATTCGAGAATCTCACTGTCTTCAGCCACTTCACAGTCGCCATCCCATCTTCTAAGCAGTTCTAGCATTTCGTCTTTGCGCGTTGGCTCCGTGCTTATTAGAGCGTCTGCCACAGTGTCAAGCCTTTCAGGCGGGATGTAGCTCAAGCCTTTGTATGCATGGTATATCGGTGAGACTTGGAGCGACTGTACAGCAACGATCTTCGGCATCGACTCGATGACATCGGACTCGACTAGATGAATGAAGCCTTTGTACAAGCCTATCAGGAGGCTTCCTGCTGAGGTTGGGCAGAAGACCACGTCAGGCGGATCCCATCTCATGGATTCTGCGATCTCGTATACTATAGTCTTAGTTCCTTCAGTGAAGTAGGGGTTCCAGATGTGGCTTGCGTAGAACGCGTTCTTGGCTTCTGCTTCAGTTGCGCTGGACAGATTCTTCCTCGTTCCAGCGATCTTTCTGACCTTTGCGCCGTAAGCCTCGATCTGAGCCAACTTCACCGCTTGCACTCTTTCAGGGACAAAGATCTCGCATTGAAGGTCTGCTCTTGCGCAGTAAGCTGCTATTGAAGCACCAGCATTACCCGATGAATCTTCGATAGCTCTATTGAAGCCCAAGCGTTTAGCTACTCCAATCGTATAAGAGATAAGAACAGTTGAACCTCTATCCTTGAATGAGCCTGTCGGGTTGACGTACTCTGACTTCACGAGAACATTGGGTTCCTGACGCTTGAGCTGAAGTAGAGGGGTTCCTCCTTCGCCTAGGCTTATGAGATCGGTCTCAGCAATTTCTGGAAGATATTCTCTGTATCGCCAGACCCCCCTTTCTTCCCTATCGATAAGGTTCTTGTTGAATCGCTTCTCTTGCTTCGATTCGAAGGGGCCTCCGCATAGGCATCTCCATTCAGCCTCACTCTGCCTAGGTCTTCCGCATTTGGTACAGTAGATCTCGAACAACTGTCTTAGCCCTACTCAACTGGAGATTGGACAATGATGCTTTTATCGTCTTCTTATCGTCTCATTAATCATCAAGATGCGGCTTTCTCAATTATCTAAGCGATTTTGGGAAAGGCAAGAAATCGATCGCGGATCCCCTTATTAACCACTTCTTTCCAAAGTCTGTCTAATCTTCTTGAGCTCCTCCAGAATCTGAGCGTTTAAATACTCAGCTTCCGCTGCTCTCGGCCCTGAGCTCTTCACCCCTGAGTATCCCGACTAGAGCAAATTGACAAAAGTATTTCCATTCTAGAAGCATATGGCGCCGGGAGAGGGATTTGAACCCTCGCGGCCCATGAAGGGCCACAGGCTAACTCTCAGCAGACTCAAGGCCTGCGCCACTAGACCTCCTCTCCACGAAGAGTTAGTCCACTCGGCCCACGGGATGGAGGATACGCGTCCTCACATAATCCCGGCAGTCGTTCCCGGCGCTGGCCAACAGCTTATTCGATTGAGCCTATCTTAAATCTTTACTCACTCTCGCTCTACAGATTCATCAAGCGATGTTTCGAGAGCGCTTCTATGGCTTCTCTTAGCCTGCAGTGAACATGTAGTCCGCTATGCCTTTTTCAGTCAAGTCCGCTAGAAAGCCTTTGAGTATCCCTTCTGTATACTCGCTACTTGGGTTTACACAGAGTGTCCTACCTATCTTGAAGGTTCCTTTAGACTCATGGATATGCCCGTGCAAGCCAAGCTGTGGCTGGTATCTCTCTATAGCTTGGCGAACGGCCTTGCTACCGACAGGGACCATCAATGGGCTTCCTCCTGGAGTGATAATAGGTCTCAACTCTTCATCCAGTTTAGGCGCTAGGTCTATTGTGGTACCGTAGGGTGGGCAGTGAAGGTTGAATATGCAGTTGTCCATAGCCTTAACTTTCGCCGCCATATCATCGATCTTCTTTAGAAGTTCTTCTTCAGTTATGTCTCTGGGGCATCTCCAAGGCGTTATATTTGAGTAGCCGCAGCTCATCATCTCATGATGCTCATCTATGGAGAAAACCTTTCCTTCTGGATAAACGGCGTAATCCGACTCTTCTAGTATTGAGTCGATGGAGTACTTGTCATCATTTCCAGCGGATATAAAGCATCGTATGCCAGTGTCCTTCAATCTGTCACTCGCTATCGTGAGCCATTTCTGAATCGATTCGCGCATGAGCTGATCGAAGATCTTCTCCAGCCTCGCTTGGTCAGCGCTTACCAACCTGATCTCTTCACTATCCGTAAGGTATGGGTAGTAACCTACATCTCGAATACGCCTCTCGAGCGAATCGAGTTCTCCACCTGGTTTGACGAAGTAGTCAGCGCCTAAGAACTTGGCTGAGTAAGTTCCATCCGGACGCTTAACAACAGGGATGAGCATCTTTCCTGTCAGGTCGCCACCGTAGATGAGAACATTCGCCTTGTAGAATCTTCCTGCATTGATGAACTTCATGAAGCACTTCTCTGAGCCGTGTATATCTGTCGCGAAGAAGATACGGGTCTTCGTCATAACGGTCTTCCTTTCACATCAATAGAATAGAAAGAAAGGTGGGGGTTTATCCCGCTACTCAGGCGGGATCTCCTTGAAAGAGAGTTCCAGCGGAATCTTTCCTCTATGGTATAGCCACGAGATCGCGTATATGATGAGGCCTACGATGAATACGCCGAAAGAGAATGCCACGGAGACTGGGTTTACAGCTCCTGAGATCGCAGGCATCATACCAGCGTATGCCATCCAAGCCGATAAGATGAGGCTGAGAACTGCCAAGACCGTTATCCAGTACACTCCTCCGATCTTAGCTCTAACTATGGAGGGCGCTGTCTCGAATATATCCTTCCGCCTATATGGAAAGACTATTCCCGAGATCGAAGCGATAGCAGTCGTTACGAACCATCCTGTAACTATGTAGACGAAGTAGCTGAGAACAGGTGTGAAGAGCCAGAGTGCTTGGAAGATTATGGTCAAGACGGTCACAAGGATCAACGCTACGTAAGGCGACCCAGTGCGGCTGTCGACTTTGGAGAGAGCTGTCGGGAGAACTCTGTCGAAGGACCAAGCGAACACCAGTCTAACGCTCGTGAAGATATAAGTGAGAATTGCACCCAAGGTCATCATCGACCAGCCGAAGAGAGCCAGCCCATAGACGAGTGGGCTCGATGTCGCGTACATGAAGAGGAACTGGAAGAATGGTATAGCGAATGGAAGCTGGTACGAAGGATCTCCTGTACCAGCTAGGTAAGCTATGCTCGTTACGAACTGAGCGCCCATCCCGTAGTATGTCGCTTGATAAACAGCCCATGTGATGATGCCGAAGATTGCAACAGCGCCGATGATAGCGATGAACTGAGCCTTCCTAACCTCCTTTATCTCCCCAGCGATGTAGACGGAGCAGTTGAAGCCCAAGAAGTTTATGACAGTGAATATTACTCCAAGAGACGTCGCTTCAGCCGTGAATATTCCCGAGTAACCCGCTGCCTTAGCGGCTTCTATCGCTTGGTCATAATTCATTCCGGAGACAGCGTCGAACGTTGCCTTAAACTGTTCAGGGCCGGTAGCAACAAGCGTTCCAGCGTATACCAAGAAGCCTAAGATAGTTAAAGCGAAGAAAATCCATAGAGCGATGGCGGTTGCTCTAGCTCCTCTCGACACTATCACGGCGCATATGAGGAAGTATACGAGAGCTACTGCGAAGGTCACCATCGGCGGCGTCAACACGTCAGCAACAGCGCTCTGGCCTACGAATTGAAGTATAGGCGCGATCCCCCACTGGAGGAACCATGGAATATATGAGCCCGCGACACTTAGCAAGACGACGAAGAGGAAGAAGTTCATCATAAAGCCGAGCGCAGGATGGAGCACGCGGCTAACCCAGACGTAGTCTCCGCCAGATCGCGGCATAGCGGCTGAGTAGAGCGCGTAGAAGATGCCTATAACTATGCATACAGGTATCGCTATCAAAGCTGTCACAGGCAGATCAACGCCGGGGAAGAGGATGGATGCCCAGATTCCGTAGACGTAGACAGCTGTCGGAGCCATAACCAGAATGTTATAGATCAAGGTGTCCCATGCGGAAACAGTTCTGACGAGCCCAGATGCTTTTCGCGCAAAAATTTTCTCTTCCAAATTTCATCAGCTTAAGCCTCTCATCTTACCCTTAATGCATATTAAAGCGTTACCCCTCAGCCCTAAGTCTACAAAGGCTTATTCGTTTACAAGAAGTATATAGAGGAAGCTCAGTCTACGCTGTTATGCATCTCTCCAAGATGCCTGTAGTCTTCAATCTTTGAGTCATCTCGTCATACTTTCCCTTCTTTGAAAGAAGTTCGTTGAGCACCGCCTCTTGAACGTGAGCTCCAGCTTTCACTTTGACATCGAACTCTCGGTTGAACTTGTTCTCAAGCGCGTACTTGATCAAGACGCCTATGATCCCGCCCATTGGGCAGTAGGGTGTGGTCGGGGTAAACTCGATTCTAATCTTGTCACCTTCAAAATAGATATCCTTCTCTTCAACTATCTTCAATTCCACAACCGATAGAGGATACTCAGGATCGCAGACCCTCTTCAGCACTTCGAGAATCTCAGACTTCTCCATTCAGCAAACCTCATCTTCGAAACAGTTCCATATACCGTATAGACTTGCGGTATATCAACATAATTACTAACAAAACTTAACAAAGAAGAAGAGAAGAAGAAGAGATGGGACTACGCATTGAAGCGGTATGAATTCCTAGAACATGTAAGCGACGCGTATATAGCCGCGTATGGGAAGACTTTAGAAGAGGCCTTCCAAAATGCAGCTGAAGCCATGTTCCAAACGATGATAGAGACAAAGACAGTGGCGCTCACACTAGAAGAGACGGTGACAGCGGAGGGCCATGATAGAGAAGCGCTACTCTACAACTGGTTGGAGACCTTACTTCTGAAATTCGATATCGAGGGCAACGTCTACAGCAAATTCGAGATAGAGAAGATAGAAAAACGGAATAGCGGCTTCGCACTGGAAGCAACTATCAGAGGGGAGCCGTACAATGCTGACAAGCATAAACCGAAAGTAGAGGTGAAAGCTGTGACATACCATCAAATGGAGATCAAGGAGCAGATTAAGGGGTACGAGATCAAATTCATTCTTGACTTGTAAAGACGACCATGCTAAACTGCCCACTTATGAGAATTCGCTAGCTCACGGTACCATAAAGCGTGTTTCTTATTCTTGAGTAAGTTACGTCGTCGACGGCCTTAATCACCTTAGCGGGAATTCCGGCAACGACAGACCGTTTAGGTATCTTAGTATTTTCGAGCACAGCCGCATTTAATCCGACGATCGAACCTTCCCCTACTGTTGAACCGTCAAAGACTGTAGCCCTTATCCCGATCATAGAAACATCTTCAATCTTACTTCCATGATCTACAGAACCGTGAGCGACTGTTACATAGTCGCCTATTTCGACTGGCAAGTGTCCTTTCAGATTATCTCCTTCATATATGTCTCCACCATGAATGACCACGTTGTCTTGAATGTTAGAGCATCTGCCGATAGTTATTTTTGCAACATCTCCTCGAATTACTGCACCGGGGAACACCGTCGTTTCTTCAGATATTTCGACGTCGCCTATTATGACAGCTAATGGTGAAACAATAGCGTGTTTATGAATCTTAGGCGATTTTCCTTTGTAAGACAAGACCGGCATACACTCACCTCTTCCAAGTTTATTCTTTGATACTTTTAAATTCGTTATACTATCAAAGACAATTAGCCAACAAGATATGGGAAGACCTTGCCGACGCCACAGGACCAGTTGTTAGACTTTATCCTGAGTAGATATCTAGTCTACGCTGCGATCGGCTTGATTGTCATTTACATTCTAAGACGAATTGCGATCTATCTTAAGAGAAAGGCCAAGGCGAGAACAAAGATCTTCTTGATAGATCCCGAAGCATTCTTCAACCTAGGCTTGAAGGAGAAGGAGCTCACTGAATTAGAAAACCGATCTCCTTAACCAGTACTTCTGGTGCAATATTTCTCTTGCCGAGCTTACGCAATTGAACGAAACCGAGCCTCTCCAAGATCTTCAAGTCGCCATGAACATTCTTCACACTTCGCTTGACTCTCCTCGCAAGTTCATTGATAGATTCAACCCTTGAGGATGCTAGAGCGACGAGAAGTTCAATTCTCTTGTGGGTCAAAAGCCTCTCGAAATCTCTGTCGCGCAAGTCGATAACCTCATCTGAAGCATAGTCCAGCTCGCCACTCTCCACATAAGCCTCGTAAGCGTGGACAAGATCAGCCCACTCAACATACTCGCCGAACAAGCCTGGGTCCAATCTTCCCTCTGTGAACCTCTTCTCAAACTCAAGGAATGATGCCCCCAGCCTCGACTCAAACTCCTTGATCCGCTTAACGACTTCATTCAAGCTCAGGCGTTTGACAACTCTGAGAAGCATGAACACATCGCCGAGTTCTATTGGTTTCCAAACCAATGAAACTTAAATCGTAAACCTGACACAAATATGTTGGGGTCAAGAGGCGTGTAAAGAAATGGGGGAAGAAGAAAGACTTAGAGGGAGCTCGCAGAAAGTTCCGATCAGACGAATGGACAAGTACATCTGGGAGATCCCGAAAAGCTACAAGGCAGGGATGCGGGTAACAGGCAGAATCTATGCAGATGAAACGCTCCTCGAGAAGATGAAGTCAGATCTGACGATAGAACAATGCGCAAACGTAGCGCACCTGCCGGGCATATACAAGTGGTCGATAACGCTACCGGACGGGCATGAAGGATACGGCTTCCCCATAGGAGGGGTAGCCGCGACAGACTACGAAGAAGGGGTCCTAAGCCCAGGAGGCGTAGGATACGATATCAACTGCGGGGTTCGTCTACTAAAGACCAACCTTAGGGAAGAAGATGTCAGACCTGTTCTATCAAGACTTCTTGATACGCTATTCAATCTGATCCCTTCAGGTTTGGGCAGCCGAGGCCAAATCAGAGTGAGCCAGATCGAGCTTGATAAAGTGGTCTCTGACGGTGTTGAGTGGGCGATCTCGAGAGGCTACGGGTGGTCAGAGGACTCGGAGACATGCGAAGAGAACGGATGTATGGAGGAAGCGGACCCATCCAAAGTCTCTTCAACAGCTAAGAATAGAGGTTCACCTCAGCTCGGAAGCCTTGGAAGCGGAAACCACTTCCTAGAGGTGGAGAAAGTAGATAAGATCTTCAACCCGGTCGCAGCGAGACTTCTCGGAATCGAATATGAAGGTCAAGTATTGGTCTTTATTCACACCGGTAGTAGAGGCTTCGGGCATCAAGTCTGCAGTGATTACCTACGAGTTATGGAGAGAGCTGTTCACAAATACAATATTATGCTTCCAGACCGTGAACTTGCATGTGCACCAGCGAAGAGTATTGAGGCAGAGGACTACTTTCCCGCGATGGCAGCGGCATGCAACTACGCATGGGCGAATAGACAGATGATAACTCATTGGACTCGCCAAGCTTTCGAGAAGATCTACGGGCGTTCAGCAGACTCGCTTGGAATGAACCTCATATACGATGTGGCTCACAACATCGCGAAGGTTGAGGAACATGAAGTAGATGAAGGGAGGCGGAAAGTTTACATCCATAGAAAGGGTGCGACGAGAGCGTTTCCTCCAGGTCATCCAGCGGTTCCAGCGGAATATCGAGAGATAGGTCAGCCCGTCCTTATTCCGGGTAGTATGGGGACGAGTTCATGGGTTCTTCTGGGGACGCCGAGAGCGATGGAGATAAGCTTCGGTTCAACAGCGCACGGTGCAGGACGCTACCTCAGTAGGGCTGCTGCGAAGAGAAGGTTCTGGGGGAGCGATGTCAAACGCGAGCTCGAGCAGAAAGGAATATCAGTTCGAGCTGCAAGCATGGCGGTCGTTAGTGAAGAAGCGCCCGGCGCATACAAGGATGTCGATCGTGTTGCGGAAGTCAGCCATGAGCTTGGGATCGCTACTAAAGTGGCTCGCCTCGTTCCACTCGGGGTGAGTAAGGGATAATCAAAGGCTAAAACTGCCTAAGCCTCTTCTCTAGCATGACCTTGAACCTGAATCTCCTGTCTATTCTTTTCTTCAGTTTCTCAATCGACTCGATGGGAGTAGGATCGAAACCTCTAGCGACCGCTAGATAGAAGGATACAAAGTCTCCAAAGTAGACTCCTGAGAGCAGTCTTCCCAGCTTGGTCTCTCCTTCAAGCAGAACTTCCTTAACCTCGGAGAAGCCGGATTCATTCAAGAGCTTCTTCACCTCCTCAAATCTGAGGCGTTCACTCTTACTCTCTTCGGCATCTCTAACGAAGACGATCGAGAAGGGCATACCCGTCTCTTCAACAACATCGAGTCGCTTCCAACCCTCAATCTCATTATGGATAGCTTCTGGGAGGAGCTCAAACTTCGATGGTACCTTACTATTCTCATTGAATTGATTCTTCATTCTTCTAGCGACGCCGCTCACGCGCGTCGAAGAATATACCACTGGATACTTCCCTAACAGATCGGAAGCGAACTGTTTTGCTCTATTGCTGTGAAGAGGATTCTCAGCTCTTATTCCTCTTCTAATTTCACTCAGTCTGCGTGAAGCGAGCTTGATTTCTCCGTGAATACTCTTGATCAATCCGCTTATCGAAAGAATGTAAGCGCTAGATGTTAGTAAGTGCGGCAGAGCAGCCCGAGGCACAAATCCAGACTTTACTTTAACCGTCGGGACGCCCAACCTCTTGCTTATCCTCTCTAGCTGTCCTCCAGATGTCACTGAGAAGACTTTGCATCTTCTTTCACAGGCTTCTATAACTTGACTCAATGTTTCTTGAGTATTGCCCGAGTAGCTAACAGCTATCACAAGAGTTTTGCGATCAGCATACGCCGGCAGGCTGGAGTCCCTGCAGATCTCCATCGGAATCGCCATTTGGTCCTCAATCCAGTTTCGAATCAAGTCGCCTTGAATAGCCGATCCTCCGACTGCAGCTAGCACGATATTGCTTATCTTCCTACCATCGATCTTCCGAATCTCGGACTGCTCAACAATACTCAAAGCTTCTAAGAGCTGTTCCGGGAAGGTCTCTATAACTCTCAGCATATTCGACTTGTCTAGGCTATGAATATAGTCCAAGTCATCCAATATTGTCATTAGTCTCTCGGATATCACTACTCGACGCGTATCTTTGTAAAGCTTATGAACATAGAATAACATGTGACGCTAAGAGAGAATCTCATATCGGGTATCCTTGGTGAACCAGTTGGCAGAGTATCCGCCCCGTAGGTCTAAAAATATTAGTTTAGCGATTCCCGCTTCTCTAGTCGCGGATACGCCCCACATTAGAGAGAAGACATACAAGATAGGTCTCGTCGGAAGAGCTTGTGCAATATTCAGAGTTGAGAACATTTTAATCTACCCGGATATAACTCGAATCGATCAGTCAAGAGACGCAGAACTAATATCCTCAATCTTGACATACATGGAGACCCCTCAATACCTCCGCAAACACTTGGTCAAACTCGAGCCCAACCTCCGGTATGCTGGAATACTGCCACCGATCAGAACGCCGCATCACCCATTGCAAAAACCCGGATCTCAACTGAAAACTGGAGAGATCCGTAACGGAGTCGTAGTTGAGACCGGCAGAGACAACTCACTAGTCTACCTCGGAATCGAGAAGCTAGCGACCGTTCCGATAAAAATTTCCAAAGGATCGAGAGTTACTGTAAAAATCGAGAAGATTCAGAATAGGATTGAGGGCAAAATCGTTCCTAAGCAAGAGATAAGCATATATTGGGGGTACAATGTTACTGTTTCGAATCTTCCACTTGGAGAGACGATTAAAGAAGGAAGATTCGATCTGGTGATCGCCACATCAAGACACGGGAGGAACATTGGCGAGTTGCTGGAAGAATTGAAGAAGGCTTGGGTCGATTCGAAGAATGCGCTGATCGCATTCGGTGCGCCTAGGAAAGGGTTACGAGAGATACTCGCTCAAGAGGATCTAAAGATAGAAGATGTGGCTGACTTCAATCTCAATACAGTTCCAGTCCAAGCTGTGGAGACTGTGCGGACTGAAGAAGCGGTTCTCGCATCGCTAGCGATAATCAACCTTCTCGGCTGAGGGTTTGGAGGCATGGGTCGTAGAAAGAAGCACGCTCCTAAACGGGGCTCGCTCGCTTACCTTCCAAAGGTTCGCGCAAGACGTATGGTAGCGAGGATCAGGGAATGGCCAACCTTTGAAGGGAAGCCTACGCTTCTAGCCTTCGCCGGCTATAAAGCCGGGATGACCCATGTCACTGCATTAGACAATAGGCAAGGTTCACTCACCTACGGGAAGGAGGTCGCAATTCCTGTCACAGTCATAGAAACCCCTCCAATGGTTGCTTGCGGAATTAGGGCGTACATCAATTCTGGAGGAGCTCTTCAGACCTTAACTGAAGCTTGGATGGAGAATCCTCCAAAGGATCTGGAGAGACTTTTCACGATTCCTGAAAAGTTCAAGACAGAAGAGGCCTTGAAGCGGATCGAAGAGTCCCTAGCCAAAGTTGCCGAGTTTCGTATCTTACTTGCGACTCAACCCAGACTGACGGGATTTGGAAAGAAGGAGCCTGAGCTTATCGAGGTCAAGGTGGGCGGAGGAACTATCAGGGAACAGTTCGACTACGCGAAGAGTATCCTTGGAAAGGAGGTTGTATTCTCCGATGTTTTTCAAGAGGGCCACTGGGTAGACGTTGCAGCGGTGACGAAAGGCAAGGGGATACAGGGCCCTGTCAAACGTTGGGGAGTTCGAGTTCTATCTCACAAGTCTAGAAAAACCCGTAGAGGCGTAGGCTCGATAGGCGGTTGGACCCCTCACTACGTTATGTATTCTGTGCCTAGAGCGGGCCAGACAGGTCTCTTCCAGCGAACTGAGTATGATAAGCAGATAATGAAGATTGGCGAGAGTGGAGTTGAGGCGACGCCTAAAGGCGGTTTCATCCGATATGGAGTTGTCAACAGTACGTATGCCATGCTAAGAGGAAGCGTTCCAGGCCCAACTAAACGTTTGATAACCATCCGCCACGCGTTGAGAGGTTCTCGTCTACCTAAAGCGGTTCCAGTGATCCAGTACACAAGCCTAGAGTCCAGCCAAGCAGACTGAGTAGGAGATGGATGAGTTGAAGGAACGGTCTGTAGATGTTTATGGCTTGGAAGGAAAGCCTGTAAGTAGCGTTCGGGTCCCGGCGATCTTCACGACAGATTTCCGTCCTGACCTCATAAGACGAGCGGTGGTTGCTATTCAATCTCATAGGCTCCAGCCTAAGGGTAGAAACCCTATGGCTGGTAAGAGGACCTCAGCAGAATCCTTCGGTGTGGGTAGAGATCTAGCTCGAGTTCCTCGGGTAAAAGGGGAGCGACATCCAAGGGCTGGTAGCGCGGCATTCGCTCCAAGCGCGGTTGGAGGGAGACAGACTCATCCAACCACCCTTGAAAGAGTTCTTGTGAAGAAGATAAACAAGAAGGAACGACGGCGAGCTCTAGCGTCAGCAATAGCAGCGACAGGAGTGAAAGAGATCGTAGCAGCAAGAGGGCACATCGTCGAAGGAGTTCCAAGCTTCCCGCTGATAGTTTCGGATGAGATTCAAAGCGTCAGTTCAACTGAATCTGCAAAGAGCATCCTAACCTCTCTAGGGGTTTGGCCTGATATCGATAGAGCGGAAGCGAGAACGAAGGTTCGATCTGGAAAAAGCAAAGCTCGCGGAAGAGCGAAAAGGCATGGGGTAGGTCCTTTGATCGTTGTGAAGGAAGACGAGGGCATCCTGAGAGCTGTTAGAAATCTGGTTGGCGTTGATGTTATTAAAGTCGATAATCTCAATGTTGAGAACCTTGCGCCTGGCACACATCCGGGAAGACTCACAGTATGGACGGAATCTGCAGTGCGCCAACTCGACCAACTGTTCAGTGGAGGAGGCTGATCCCTCATGGTGAAACTTGATTCTCGCGACATCGTTCTCTACCCGTTGATTTCAGAGGACGCAGTCACTCTTATTGAAGCTGAGAATAAACTCACTTTCATCGTTAACCTTAAAGCGGGAAAGAATGATGTGAAAAGGGCTGTGGAGGAGCTTTACGCCGTCAAAGTCGCTGAAGTGAATGTTCTGGTCACGCCGGAGGGCGAAAAGAAGGCTTACGTCAAGTTGGAGCCCGAGTTCAAGGCGGCTGACCTTGCAGTGAAGCTTGGAATTTTCTAGGAGCTTGTGAGTCTTGGGAAAGAAGATTTTGGTTCAGAGAAGAGGCAGAGGCGGAGCGGTTTTCAGAGCTCCAACTCATAAGAGGATAGCTGACGTATCATACCCAGCTTTAACGGCAACCGCTGCTGTAAGAGGAGTAGTCAGAGAAATCCTGCATGAACCCGCTAGAGGAACTCCTCTAGCCTCAGTCAGGTTCGAGGATGGACGGCAAAGCTATCTCGCAGCGCCTGAAGGATTAGCAGTAGGTCAGAGCATAACCTTAGGCCCCTCCCCAAACGTGGAGATCGGGAACATAATGCCTCTGGGTAGAATTCCTGAGGGAACCATGATCTGCAATGTCGAGGCCAAGCCTGGTGACGGGGGGAAGATAGCTAGGGCTTCCGGAGCATACGCCATGGTGGTCGCGCATACGTCTATGGGCACAGAGGTCAGACTCCCCTCAGGAAAGTCTGTGTACCTGAATGACGGATGCCGCGCGATGATCGGTGTGATCGCGAGCGCAGGCAGAACTGAGAAACCTTTCCTTAAAGCAGGCAGCAGACTGAAGCTGATGACCAGTAGAGGTAGAAAATGGCCAATAGTCAAAGGTCAAGCCATGGTTGCTGCATCTCACCCCTACGGTGGAGGCAGGCATAAGCACGCAGGAAAACCTACAACAATCTCCAGAGATACCCCTCCAGGAAGAAAGGTAGGGTTGATCGCGGCGAGAAAATCCGGGCGGGCCAAGAGAAGGATAGCATGACTTGAGGTGCAAGTAAGATTTAACTAGCGATACTGCATCGAGAATTCAGTGGAGTAGAGGATAAGAGAAATGCCGAGAGAATTTACCTATCGCGGCTACAGTTCTACACAACTTCAACAGATGTCTATGGACGAGTTCATTCGTTTGCTCCCTTCAAGACAGAGAAGGTCATTGCTCAAAGGCTTGACTAACGATCAGAGGATTCTACTCGAAGAGGTAAAGGAAGCAAAGAGAGCAACGGAAAAAGGTAAGAAGATTGTTATCAAGACTCATTGCAGAGATATGATTATCCTACCTGAGATGATTGGACTGACTATGCTCGTTCACAATGGCAAAGAGTTCTCCTCCGTTGAGATAAAGCCTGAGATGATCGGGCACTACCTAGGTGAATTCGCATCCAGCATTAAGAAGGTCGTCCATGGAACCCCAGGCATCGGGGCCTCAAGAAGCTCTATGTACGTCCCCTTGAAGTGACAGTGGCTCGCTGTTGGTAGAGCACTGTGCTCACAGGGACCTTAAGGGATCTTTCTTCTAGCCAGAGCATATACTGATAGCGCAGATAAGATCGATAGTAGAAGCGCCACTACCGCTAGTGTGAATTGCATAGAATCTGGAAAGGGAACGTATTCCATTCTCTTCTCCGCCGCCTTAAGTGGAGTTGCTTCCGGCTCATATGGAGGTGCGGTCATCGGGGCTACCAACAAGCCTAGAGAGGTCGTCAGAATCGCCAAGACGAATCCGAGAAGAACGTAGAGCAGCTCTTTCCTCATCCTCTAGGCTCACCTCACATCTTTCTCTGACTGTTCCTCTAACTTAATTCTAAGGCTTAGAACGATCCGTTCAATGCTTAGAACAGCTTCTCCCTCCATATTCGAATCGCCTCATACCATGAAATCAGACCAGCGGAAAGACCGAAGATTATCGCCATCGCGTTTGGGAGTGAGAAACTCAAGAGTGATTCAATAATATAGAACACTAGAGCTGTCGTAAAGAAGACTGCATAGAACAAGTATCTAGGCAATACAAGTTTCCCGAAACGAAAGAACAAGCGAAGCGTTCCGACCTTGACCTGTTCAACCATATTGTACTGACCGTACTCATCCTTCTTAACAAGGCCGAGTTCACGAAGCTTCTCAAGATGATGGAGCGCAGTGCTGGGACTCGATAGCCCTACAGCCCTTTGCATCTCCCTAACCCCGACAGGACGGTTGGACTTGAACAAATGCCAATAGACGCGCAACGTAGTTCCATGCAACTCAGCTTCAGCCTTCTTGAACTCTTCATCACTCAACGACATTCAAAGATCTCTCCTTAACTTGAGACATCCTATAATTGACTCGCTCTGAATAGAAATCAATTGCGTTTGACTCAATCAAAACCCTTTTTATTGACCAGTGTTTTCTAACTAGCAACATAACCATTCACTGATCGGTGGAAAAGATGCCTCGATGGGGCTACTCGATTAAGGGCTTGGACCCCGACAGAAGCGTGAAGTGCGCAGGACGTGAGTTGAAGATATCTCCTAAAGCGGCTACTGAGATTTGCAGAGCGATCAAAGGGATGAAGATAGAAGAGGCTAGGAAGCTTCTTGAAGATGTTATCAGTCATAAGAGGGCGATCCCATATAAACGCTACAAGAAGGAAGTTCCTCACAAGAGCCTTCAAGAGAGATGGTACGCCGGCAGATATCCAGTTAAGGCCGCAGAGAGAATCTTACGCCTCCTCGAGGAGTTGGAAGCAAACGCGGAGTACAAAGGCCTAGACTTGGAAAAACTGCGAATAATTCACGCGGCTTCCCAAAGAGGGATGAAGACTAGGAAATACATTCCGAGAGCATTCGGGAGGTCGGCACCGTACTTCGATATTCAAACCCATGTCGAATTGGTCGGCTACGAAACCGAGTAGTATCTTAGAGTTCTATTTTGTTTTGAAACGCCAGTGCGAATCTCTTGATACTCCTCCTTCTCGAGTAGCCTAAGGAAGGAGATCCTGAGGATTTTTCAATAGATGAGTATGCATGTCTTCTCTCGGCCTGTCGGCGCGTATAGTGACCGCAAATTTCAACTCTATTCGATATGTGGAATGGATGCAGGTATCTACATTGAGTTAGGTCAATCTCAAGACCTTGAGCTTACGAGCGTGGACCTCCTGTCAAAGCTCGGGCAATAGGTTCCTTAGGGAATAATTTATTTTGATTTCAAGTCAGATTCGACCTCAATGTTTCTGACCTGTTCAATGTAGAGTCGAACCAGCCACTTCACTTTATTGAATGTGACCGACCGTATTTGATCTCAGCAATCTGTGCTCTATCACCGCTTCCAGCGAGTGTGAGAGACGCCAAACTGAGGAGATAGGATTATAACGATGTGAAGTGGCGATTTCCTCCGCAAATCCCCTCTTTTTTCTGTTTGCCAAGCGGAAGACTAAGGGGTGAAGTAGCGTTTGTTTTCTCTGATACTCCGAAAATCCATATGCGCCAATAGTAGCACCAGCGATCACAGCGGCCCCACTAACAGCATACTTCAAGAATGGGGGAACAGTTCTAGAAGCTGAAGGAGACCATGTTTGATGGACCACATACAATTAGAAAATTAAGTGAATCCAGCCACTTTGTTCAAGTGACTGAGGGTTCACTTAGTTGACTCTCAAAGTCACTTCGAGACACGGTTCAAGCATAGATACATCATAGTCCTGTCTCTTCGGCTCACTTACCAGTAATATTCCTTCTTAACAGGTAACCAACTGCGGAAATAGAACAATACGTTACCTAATATCGCTAGGCACAACGCCAATACAAACAGTACTGTCAAATTCTTGAGTAGGAACATTACTGGAATAGATATTGTTACCAGAAAGCTGCCTACAAGCAAATACCTGTTGATGATCCGCCATCTAGGTAGGCTTTCTGGAAAGATTGGAATTATCGGTTTTGGCGAACGCATGCACGTTACGACATTTAGAAGGTGAAGCTCGAACAATGCTCTTAAAAACATAATCATCCCAAGATCTAAAATGGCTAGAGCAATTTGTGATAATAATGCACTCGGATCGCCTAAACCTGTAAGAACCACCAAGATTCCGGTGAAGGCGAAGCCCGCCATTAGCCCGCATGCGGTCTGAAGGCCGTTGACGAAAGAAACGCTACTTGTATGGTCATATTCAACAGCTTTTTCCTCACTCATTTCCTCACCCCCATCTTTCCAAATAATCTAAATTACTAAACATCTTTGAGTGATCAGGCGTATAAAATAACTATTTTCTCGAATCGTAGTTAGGAAAAATTTTTGTGAAGATGACCAATCATAAAGAGGTCTGACTTCTTTAGCTTGAGGTAGCTAAAACGGTGGAAGAAGCCAAAGAGCTCATAGAACAAGGCTTTGAGTATGTCTTCGCGGGTGAGAGGATCTTTGGAGGCGCGGTCGGGAGGTGCGTAAACACTGGATTCTGGGGGCAGAGGCGTAGGTTAGCCTTGAAGCTTCAGAACCCTAGGCTGCTGCAGATAACGTTCCATACGCTTCGCCATTGGAAGGCTACCACAGAGTACCATAGGACCAGAGATATCCTGTACGTGAAGCAGCTTCTAGGCCATAAGCGGATTGAAAACACTATGCTGTATACGCAGCTCATAAGCTTCGAGAGCGATGAGTACAGTTCAGCCGTAGCCAAGAACCTTGAGGAAGCAAGGAAGCTTGTGGAAGCAGGATTCGAATACGTCACAGATATCGAAGGCGTCAACTTGTTCAGGAAACGGAAGTAGCTGAAGACTGCAGTGATAAGCGGAAAAGTGAAGGGATAGGATTATATAATGGGCTCAAGATTCCAATTTAGCACTCCGAACTCTGAGTGGAAGAATAGTATGCTTTCGCTGTTGGAGTCGAGGATTTTCTGTCATATGATTACGCTAGTTTCTACTGTTTTTTGAAGGGAACTTCAATGTCTGTTCGCAAGTATTTTATTGACGACAGCTCGAAGAAGACGCAGATTGACGAGTTTCTGGCTGAGGAATTGAAGAAAGCCGGTTATAGCCGTGTTGAATTGACTAAGACTCCGCTTGGGACCAGGGTTGTTATCTACGCAGCGAAGCCTGGGATAGTTATCGGTCGGCGGGGTCAAAGCATTAGAGATTTGACTCGGATTTTCGAGGAGAGATTCGGTATAGAGAACCCTCAGATCTCTGTTGCAGCCATAGAGATCCCTGAGCTTGATGCGAAGGTTGTCGCTTCTCAAGTTGCGATGGCTCTTCAGAGAGGCGTTCATTTTAGGAGGGCTGCTTATTGGGCTGTCCAGAGGGTTATGAGCGCCGGTGCTTTAGGCATTGAGATAACGATCCGTGGCAAGTTGTCTACAGAAAGGGCGAGATGCGAGAGGTTCAGGGCGGGTTATCTTCCAAGGGTCGGAGATCCAATTCAGAAGCAGTTGAAGCGAGCTGTGGTCTTCACGCAGTTGAAGCCCGGCGTGTTCGGGGTGAATGTGAAGATTCTTCCGCCGGACGCTGAATTTCCAGATAAACCCTCGATTAGAGAGGCAAGAGTTGCTGAGGCTGAAGCTTCTGAAGAGAAAGAGGAGATCAAGGTTGCCGATACTGAGGAAGCGTGAGATAAGGCAGATGATGCCTGAGGAAAGGAAGAAGAAGTTGAACGAGCTACGAACAGAGCTTGTTCACTTAAGGACGACAGTCGCCGCAGGAGGTACGATCGAAAATCCAGCGAGGATACGTGAGATACGGAGAACAATAGCAAGAATCTTGACAATCGAGAATGAGCAGAAGAAGAGAGAGGTCTTGGAGAAATGAGTTCGATAACATCTCAAAACCTATTGAAACACGAGATCATAGGGCTGGATACGAGAGTTGCCGGAAGTACGAACAAGCAGCTCGTCGGGCTCAAGGGAAGGATCATAGACGAGACGAGGAATACTATCACGATTCTCGACGGAAAACGTAAGCAGATTGTGCCGAAGGATGTAGCGGTCCTACGAATTCGCCTCCCCGACGGAACATGGATTGAAGTCGACGGGAAGAAGCTTGTTGGGAGGCCTGAAGACAGAGTGAAGATGAGGTTGAAGAGATGGTAGTTCGTACCATAGGCATCGACGTCAAGGTTCCTAGAAAGAGCTGCGACGACCGTCACTGCCCTTTTCACGGGGCTCTACCCGTAAGAGGGAAAGTTCTGGAAGGAACTGTGTCGAGCAGCAAGATGACCCGAGCTGTTACTGTCGAGAGAGAATACTTCCACTACGTGAAGAAGTATATGCGGTATGAAAGGAGGAGGAGCAAGATAATGGCGCATAATCCTCCCTGCATAGATGCGAAGGAAGGGGACAAAGTGAAAATCATGGAGTGCAGACCCCTCAGCAAAGAGATAGCTTTCGTCGTAGTTGAGAAGACTGGGAAAGAGGAGTGAAGACATAAGAGAGTTGATTTAATATGCCTGCCCCTAGAACTCGAGCGGTCTCTGCGAGAGGGATGATCGAATACAGACCTCATATAGCAAGAGGCCTTCCAGCAGGGACGAAACTCTTCTGCTCAGACAACACTGGAGCGAAGATACTTCGTTTAATCAACGTCTTCGGCTACAGGGGCAGACTGCGAAGACTACCGTCAGCTTGCATTGGAGATATGATCATGGTTTCTGTCACTAAAGGCTCCCCTGACTTGAGAAGACAGATGTTCCCAGCAGTCGTCATTAGGCAACGCAGACCTTTCAAGAGGCCTGAGGGCATCAGAGTTCAGTTCGAAGACAACGCTGCCGTCATAATGACTCCTGAGGGCGAGTTGAAGGGAACTGAGATACGTGGACCCGTAGCTCGGGAAGCAGCGGAAAGGTGGCCTAGAGTAGCAAATCTAGCGAGCATAATAGTCTAGGTGAAATTGGATGGCGCATCGCAAAGGAACATTGAAACCGGGGAAGCAGAGGAAGCTCGTTCTCACTGCGCCGAGCCATATTAGGCGTAAATTACTGACTGCACCACTGTCTTCTGGGCTTCGTGAAAGATATGGAGTCAGATCATTCCCAGTGAGGAAAGGCGATACGGTCAAGATACTCAGAGGAGACTTCGCTGGAATAGAGGGAAAGATATCAGAAATCAATACTGAGCAGGATAGACTATTCGTCGAAGGCGTCACTAGAGAGAAGGTCTCGGGGACATCGACCAAGGTTTCAGTCCACGCCTCCAAGGTTATGATTACGAATCTGAACCTCGACGATAAATGGCGCGCTCAGTCTCTGGAGAAAAGGAAGCGAACGCGTGAGGCGGAGACCACTGCGGAGAAGAAGGAGGCCTAATTGTCTTGGGTAAGAAAGGTGGGGTTAGACATCTAAAGAGGATGCCGGCGCCCGCTTTCTGGCCGTCGCATAGGAAAGAGTTCCAGTGGGCTCCAAAACCGATCGCCGGCCCTCACCCAGCTGAGAAATGTCTCCCGCTGATATTGATCGTTAGGGACATACTCCACTATGCGAAGAATGCGCGTGAAGCCAAGACAATACTCTCAGAAGGCAGGATCAAGGTCGACGGGAAAGTCAGAAGAGAACCAAAGTATCCAGTTGGGCTTATGGATGTAATCGAGGTTCCTGACGCTAAATCCATCTTCAGAATCCTCCCCTCGCCACGACAAGGCTTAGATCTAGTTAAGATACCGAAAGAGGAGTCGTCCTTCAAATTGTGCAGAATCGAGAATATGACAACAGTTCTTGGAGGAGATATTCAACTCAACCTCCATGACGGCAGGAATATCTTCATCAAATCGAAAGATTTCCGCAGCTCTGCGGAGAACTCGTTTGAGACTCTAGATACAATTCAATTAGCGTTGAAAGATCAAAAGATCTTGAAGCGATTGAAGTTCGGGGAAGGATCTTACGCGGTCGTAACCTCGGGTAGAAACATAGGAAGATCCGGGAAGATCGCTAGGTTTGAGGAGGCCACCTCGACGAGGCCTGGGATAGTGACCATCGAGGATTCTCAGGGCGGAACATTCCAGACGACAGCTGAGTACGTATTCGTCGTCGGCGATGAGAAGCCGCTGATAACTCTGAGCGGAGGGTGACTAGATGTCTGTTGAAGAACAGGTTGAAGAGGTCGAGGAGAATCCTATGAGAACATTGAGGATTGGGAAGGTTACAGTGAACATTGGCGTAGGAAAATCTGGAGAGCCGCTTGAGAAGGCTAAGAAAGTACTGATGGAGATAGCTGAGCAGAAGCCCTGTCCTCGAAGGTCTAGGAGAACTATAAAGGATTGGGGAGTGAGAAAAGGCGAACCTATTGGGTGTATGGTTTCACTCAGAGGAGAGAAAGCGAAGGAGTTCTTGAAGAGAGCTCTTGAAGCCGTTGGAAATAAGCTCCGGGAATCCAGTTTCGACGGTCTCGGCAACATCTCATTCGGAATTAAAGAGCACATTGAGATCCCTGGCACGAAGTACATACCTGAACTCGGCATATTCGGGATGGATGTGACTGTAACTCTCGAGAGGTCTGGTTACAGGGTCAAGCGGAGGGCTCTCCGCCTATCGAAAGTCGGGAAGGGGCATCTGATAACCGGAGATGAGGCGAAGAGGTTCATCGTCGAGAACTTCAGAGCACAGATAGTCGGAGGTTAATTGAGAGTGACCAAACGGAAGCCCAAGAAGGCTAGGAAGTTCGGTAAAGGGAGCAGACCTTGCCGCCGATGCGGCCAATATGGCCCTGTGATAAGGAAGTACGGTCTTGATCTATGCAGACAATGCTTCAGGGAGCTTGCGAGATCTCTAGGTTTCAAGAAGTACGCTTGAGGTGTCATAACATGACTCTAATGGACGTATTGTCGAATGCTCTCTCAACGATACTTAACAATGAGATGCGACATAAACGTGAGTGCGTAGTCTGGCCAGCATCAAAACTGTTGGGAAACGTACTTCGCGTTATGCAGAAGAACGGGTTTGTAGGGGAATTCGAGTTCATAGATGATGGAAGAGCTGGAAAATTCAAAGTCCAACTTCTCGGTAGGATAAACAAGTGCAACGCTATCAAACCCAGATACTCCGTCCAGGTGAAAGAATTAGAGTTCTGGGAGAAGAGATATCTTCCTTCAAGGGAAGTAGGAACTTTGATTCTCACAACCCCGGGAGGCATCGTCTCCCATAAGGATGCTAAAGAAAAGAAGATTGGGGGAAGACTTCTAGCGTACGTCTATTGAAGGCGGAGACAGAGGATGGAAGACGTAATTGAAGAACGCACAATTTCTATCCCGGAAGGAGTCACCCTCGAGGTTCACGGACGAGAGGTTAAGGTTAAGGGTCCGAAAGGTTCGCTTTCAGAGAACCTCTCCCATCTTCCAGTTGAGATATCGATCAGAGATGGGACCGTAGTAGTTTTAGCGAAATGGCCTAAGAAGAGGGAGGCTGCCAAGGTCGGAACCGCTGCGGCTCACGTAAGAAATATGATTAAGGGTGTAACGAAAGGCTTCAAGTGCAAGCTCAAAGTTGTCTACGCGCATTTCCCAATCACAGTGAAGGTCAATGAGAAACAGAAGAAAGTTCTCATCGAGAATTTCATTGGAGAGAAAACGCCGAGAGTTGCAACCGTGGTTGGAGAGGCGAAAGTGAAGGTTTCAGGCGACGAGTTGATAGTTGAAGGCATCGATATTCAAGACGTAACTCAAACCGCTGCGAACATCGAAGCTTCAACGAAAATCAAGGAGAAAGATCAAAGGGTCTTCCTAGACGGCATCTTCGTCTTCGAGAGGAGTGAGGGAATGTAGTTGAGCCAGAGAAAGAAGCTCACCAGGATGAGGAATGCCTTGAGATCAAGGAAGCCCAAATTCATTCGGCAAGAGAGTTGGCGCTACAAGAGAGTCAAACCGAGTTGGAGGAGGCCTAGAGGAAAAACGAGCAAGATGAGGTTGAAGCGGAAAGGATGGCCTAAAACCGTTGCGGTGGGTTACAAAATAGCTAAGACAGCTCGAGGCCTTCATTCATCAGGCTTCAGAGATATCCTCATTCAAAGACCGGAAGACCTAGAGAAGATCGATACGAAAACAGAGGTCGCGAGAATTGCTGCAACCGTCGGTGAGAGAAAGAGATTAGCGATTCTTGAGAGAGCCAAGGCGCTTGACGTCCGGATTCTTAACCCCGGCCTTGCCAAGAAGCCTGAGGAAGTTGAAGCTGAGGAGGAAGCGGTTAAGGCTGAGAAGATTGAAGCAGAAAAGATGGAAGGGGAGAAGCCTGAGGGCTCTAAGAAGAACACCTCCAAGAGTTCAGGAGGACAGTAGATGAGTCTGAGAAGCCAACGGAGACTGGCTGCCGAGATTCTCAAAGTCGGGGTCAACAGGATTTGGATAGACCCTGAGCAGATAGAGAAAGTAGAATCTGCAATTACAAGGGATGAGATCCGAAAACTTCTACATGAAGGCGCCATAAGAGAGGTTCCTGAGACCGGGATAAGCAAGGGGAGAAAGAGAATTCTCAATATGAAACGATCTCGAAGAAAGCGACGCGGTCCAGGAAGTAGAAGAGGTCCAACTATCTCGAAGAAGCAGGCATGGATCAGTAGAATAAGAGTCGTGAGAGAACGATTGAGGGAGCTTAGAGATAGGCGGATGATCGAGAAGCCTGTTTATCAGAAGCTCCTCCTGATGGCTAAAGGAGGGGCTTTCCGAAGCAGCTCCCACTTGAACGAGTACATAGAAGCCCACAAGTTCGTGAAGAGAAGGTAAGCTGGGATGGCTAGAGGTCCTAGGTACAATGTCCCTTTCAGGCGAAGGAGGGAAGGAAAGACCGATTACAAGAAACGAGCTAAACTAGTCTCGGGGCGAAGACCTAGAGCTGTAGTCAGAATTACGGGCAAGCATACGATCGTTCAAATTGTTGAGGCGAAACCTAAGGGAGACAGAGTTGTAGCTGCAGCCAACTCGATTGAGCTTGGAGAGTTTGGCTGGAGAGGAGGTTGCGGAAATGTGCCAGCAGCCTATCTAACAGGCTATCTCGCCGGCTTGAGATCCGTTCAAAAAGGAGTTAGCGAATCTCTACTCGATCTAGGCTTGAGGAAGGCCAGTAAAGGCGGAAGGATATTCAGCGCCTTGAAAGGGATAATCGATTCTGGCGTCAACATCCCTCACGGTGAGAAGATCTTCCCCGATGAATCTAGAATTCGCGGCGATCATATAGCTGACTACGCGAAGAAGACTGCCTCAAATCCAGAAGTATACAATATTCGTTTCTCGCAGTATCTCTCGAGGAAATTGAAACCTGAAGACTTGCCATCGCATTTTGATGAAGCGAAGAAGAGGATTCAACAGAGTTTCACCGGAGCGGTGAAGAAGAATGAGTAGCGAAGTAAAACTAACGTCCGAGGCCGGTTGGATACCGAAGACCAAAGTTGGGAAGCTCGTCCAAGACGGCCATATAGTCTCCTTGGAAGAGATTTTCACCCAAGGAATGAAGATAATGGAGCCGGAGATAGTTGACGTTCTCTTGCCGAATCTTCAGCAAGAGGTTCTGGGTATAGGATTTGTTCAGAAGCAGACTGACGCTGGCGAACGATCCCGATTCAAGGCTGTAGTTGCTGTTGGGAATGGCGAAGGATACGTGGGGGTGGGTGATGGAAAAGCTCGGCAAGTTAGAACGGCTATAGATAAGGCGACTATCCAAGCGAAGCTGAATATAATTCCTGTCCGTAGGGGATGTGGAAGCTGGGAGTGCGGTTGCAACCTTCCTCACTCACTACCTTTCGGAGTGAAAGGGAAGTGTGGAAGCGTTCGAATTGAGATTATCCCCGGTCCTAGAGGGCTTGGACTTGTCGGAGGGGAGATACCTAAAACCATATTGAGATTGGCTGGAGTTAAAGACTGCTGGACCAGGAGCTATGGTTCAACGAGTACACTCGTCTCAACAGCTTTCGCTGTGTACGATGGTCTCAGAAGCACCTACAAAGTCGTAACGCCTGAGGATTGGGTCAGATGAAGAAAGTTCCGAAAGTAAAGAAGGGTAAGTGTTTAGTCGCGATAAGGCTACGAGGAACCGCGGGTGTCAAATCTGAATTTGAGAAGACCTTGGCTTCGCTCAGGCTGACAAAGAAGTTTCGCGCTGCAATTCTGTATGATCGACCTGAGATAATCGGAATGTTGTCCAAGGTCAAGGACCTTGTCACTTGGGGCGAGGCGAGGAAGGAGGCTCTAAGCCTATTGCTCAAAGGGAGAGCTCAAACGATTGAGGGAAAGAAACTCACGAATTCCTTCGTCAAGCAGAAGTTTGGATTAACAACGATAGATAGATTGGCCTCAGCTATCGATAAAGGCGAGCTTTCTCTAGAAAAGCTATGGAAAGAGGGAATAAACCCGAACTTCAAGCTGCATCCGCCGAAAAGAGGCTTCAAAGGCAAGACGAAGCTTGCTTTCAAGCAAGGCGGTGAACTCGGCTATAGAGGCGAAGCGATATACGATTTAATCGCTCGAATGGTATGACGTGACGCTACACTTATTAGATTTCCAGTTCGATTTGTTCTCGACTGGTGGAGAGACTGTGCCTGAAGGGGATAGAGGTCGAAAGAGACGTTTCCCACGGTGGTTCCACGTATTCGACGAGATGGAGAAGATGGAAGAAATGATGGATGAGATGATGCGGAGAGCCTTCGAAATTCCTAAGGAAACGAAATCATTCGGCCCGTATGTCTACGGTTTCTCAGTATCACTCGACCCCGAAGGGAAACCTATGATTCAACAGTTTGGAAACATTAAATCCACCACGGTCGGACCTCGAGTCAAAGAGGAGAGGGAACCTTTAGTAGATATTATCCAAGAGAACGACGAAATCGCTGTCTTCGCTGAGGTTCCCGGCGTAGAGAAGGACGATATCAGGCTTCACTCGAACGAGAAGAATCTGACGATATCGGTCGACTCGAAGGGTAGAAAATACTATAAAGAACTAGAACTGCCCGCCCAGATCCTGCCTGCATCAGCGAAAGCCTCATACAAACACGGCGTCCTCGAGGTTAGACTGAAGAAGGCTAAAGGCAAGACCGGTGAGAAGCAGATAAAGGTAGAGTGAAAAAAGCTTCACGAGCTTCGGGGTTTCTGTCTCTCGGAGACTATCCTCCGATTTGAGGCTGGAAAACCTTTATTTTGGGCATCCTTTATCATCTTCTGCTTCGAAAGATGAAGCCCTAGCGCAAAGAGATCCGACAAGTAGCAGGTACATCAGTTGGCTAGAAAGCATAGGAAGGTCAGGAAGCTTCGAGGATCAAGAACTCATGGTTGGGGTACTTCAGGTCAGCATAGGGATAGCGGAAGCCAAGGCGGTAGAGGGAGGAGCGGCCGGTGGAAGCACAAGTGGACCTATACTGTTAAGCATGAGCCTCATAGGAGAGGTAAACTCGGATTCAGGTGTCCGACTGGAAAAGGCATCTTGCATACGATCAACGTCGGCGAGCTTAGCCAAATGGCAGAGAGGCTTTTAGCTCAGAATAAGGCGAAGGAACAGAGTGGAAAGATAGCCGTCGACTTGAACGAGTTGGGATACGAGAAGCTTCTTGGAGAGGGAAAGGTCATCAGACCTCTCGCTGTAAGAGTTTCAAAGTATTCAGAATCAGCCGCGATGAAGATACGGGAAGCGGGAGGAGAAATAGTAGGATCAAGTTCCAAGAGCTAGGTGTAATATTTGGTTAGATTCATCGAACTATTCAAGCCTCTCACAAGATTCTTCCCAGACGTTAAAGCTGCTGAGAGAAGAGTGGCTTTCAACGAGAAGCTCTTCTGGACAGCCATTGTCCTGATAGTCTATCTCATTATGTCGGAGATTCCTCTCTACGGGATAGGTAGGAAAGGCGCTCAAGACCCGTTCGGTGCTTTGAGAGTAATATTTGCGTCCAACCGTGGAACGTTGATGGAGCTGGGTATAGGACCTATCGTAACAGCCGGCTTGATACTTCAAGTTCTAGCAGGTTCAAAGATGATCAATGTCGACTTCACGAACCCCGAGGATAGGATGCTTTTCACAAGCGCTAGCAAGGTTCTCGCAGTGGTGATGGTGGTGTTCGAGGCGTCCGCTTACATAATCGGAGGAGCTTATGGAGCGATAAGTGTCCAGATACAGTTCGTAATCCTACTCCAATTGATTGCTGCAGGGATAATTCTAATGCTTCTCGACGAGCTCCTGCAGAAGGGCTGGGGGATAGGAAGTGGAATAAGCCTCTTTATCGCTGCAGGTGTTGCTCAAAGAATCTGGTGGGACGTGTTCTCACCGCTGGGTCCTATGGATGACCAGAAGTATTACGGTTCAATATTGGCGTTTGCACAGTCGATCTGGATGAGACAGGATATTAGAAATATTTTCTATAGACCCGGAGGTTTTCCAGATATGATCGGTCTCGTAACGACCCTCATAGTCTTCGTCATTATAATCTATATGAACGGGTTACGTGTTGAGGTGCCTGTCTCATACGCTAAGTATAGAGGTTACAGAGGAAAGTTTCCGATAAAATTGCTATACGTCTCCAATATACCGGTTATATTTGCTGCAGCTCTCTTCGGAAACGTCTACTTTGTTTCACAGTTGATATGGCAGAACTATAATCGAGAAAGCACAAACTTTTGGCTGAATCTAATCGGGCAGTTCTCCATCATAAGTGAGAGGTACGAGCCTAGCGGCGGCCTAGTTTACTATGTTGTTCCTCCTAGAAACTTGAATGGTGTTCTTCAAGACCCATTCAGAGCAGCGATGTACGCAGGATTGATGATCTTAGTTTGCATATTCTTCGCGGTAACATGGGTTGAAGTCGGAGGAATGGACTCGCGCACTGTTGCAAAGCAGCTCCTAGACTCCGGGATGCAGATCGAAGGGTTCAGAAGATCCCATGTTCCAATACAGCAAGTTCTCGATAGATACATTCCAACTGTGACGATCCTAGGCGGATTAATAGTAGGGGCGATAGCAGCCTTCGCCGACTTTCTTGGAGCCTTTGGGTCAGGAACAGGAATCTTGCTTACCGTAGGAATTCTTGAACAATACTATCAACTATTGGTTCGAGAGAGGATAACGGAGATGTATCCCGCGGTCAGAGCTGTCTTAGGAAAGTGATTCCGATTGGCTATGACCGTAATTCTGACGGGGATACCTGGCGTAGGCAAAACTACGATTCTCAATGAGTTGCAGAAACTTGCGAAAGAGAAAGGCATCAAACTCACTGTATTGAATTACGGAACGGTAATGAATGAACTCTTCAAGAAATATGGTCGCAAGATTGGTAGAGACGAAATAAGGCAGCAGCAAGTATCAATTCAAAAGAAGATTCAGGATCGAGCCGCGCGAATTCTGGCTCGGAAGATAAGAAATCCGATTACAATAATTGATACTCACATGTTCATTAGGACAAAGACGGGATTATGGTCAGGGCTTCCTGAGAGTGTACTCTCAAGACTTAAGCCTTCTTTAATAGTCTTGGTTGAAGCTTCTCCTGAAGAGATAGCTGAGAGAAGAAGATCAGACACCACGAGAATGAGAGATGACCTTGTCGTGGAAGAAGTAAAATTCGATCTTGAATGGTCGAGGGCTACGGCTTCAGCGTGCGCGGTCTCTACAGGTGCTCCCATCAAAATTATAAGTAACAAGACTGGTAAGCAAAGAGAAGCGGCGGAAGAGCTCTTCAAATTAATGACCGAACTGACTGGTTGATGAGGATGACGATAATCGATGAACTTTGGAATTGGATAATGGCCAGTTTGGGGCCGTACCATGAGATACCTGAATCGACATTCCTGATCTTAGGGATCGCTCTAGGGCTTTCGCTTATCAGTAATGCAGCGAATCGTTTCCTAGTGGACATTGAAAAGATGAAGTCCGTTACAAAGGAGGTAAACGCGTGGAGGAAGGAATTGGATAAAGCGAAGAAGGCGAATGATGAAAAGATGATAGCCAAGCTTATGAAGAAGCAGCAAGCGATTATGAAGCTTCAAAGCAAGATGAGTTGGGATAGGATGAAGGTCAGTACCCTGTTTCTAGCGCCATTCTGGCTTGTATGGGCGGTCCTTAGCGGATTCTTCGGGCAGGCGATCGTGGCGGTATCGCCTTTCACTTTTCCTTGGCTTATTGACGAGAAGCTTCCATTCTTCTCCTGGTATATTCTGTGTTCCTTCGCTTCTGGGCTTCCTTTCTCAAGGATTCTCGGGATCAACCCAGAGGATTGAGCCAGCTTCTGGAGTCGGCTCCAAATGCCTCTCGTAGTAACCATAAGTGGACTGCATGGAAGCGGAAAATCTACTTACGCAAAGGCTCTGGCTGAGGAATTCAGGCTTAGATATGTTTCCGCAGGCCAACTCTTCAGAGACATCGCGAAAGATAAAGGAGTCTCGATGGAGGAGTTGATTGAAATTACAGCCGATGATTTTGAGATAGACCGTATGATAGATGAGAGGACTAGGAGGGAAGCAGGGAAAGGAGATGTCATTCTAGATGGGCAACTGGCGGGTTGGATGTCGAAAGACAAGGGTGGCCTCAAGATCTTCTTAACAGCTCCTGAAGATGTTAGGATTAGGAGGATAGCTGAAAGGGACTCAGTTGACTTCGAGAAGGCTAGAGCTCAAACCGTTCTTAGGGAGAAGGCTGAGAGAGAAAGATACAAGAGGTATTACGGCATCGACATCAGAGACATCTCAATATACGACTTGATAATGGACACAAGTCTCCTTCCTCTTGAAGAGAGTATCAAAATTCTTAAGAACATCATCAGTGACTACATTGGGAGGCAACCTAGGAGATGAGTCTTGAATGCCAGCGATAGAGGTTGGAAGATTATGCGTCAAGGCAGCTGGTCGAGAATCTGGAAAGAAATGTGTAATAGTCGATGTGATCGACAAGAACTTCGTCTTAGTTACAGGTCCTCAACAGTTGACCGGCGTCAAACGCAGGAGGACCAATGTGAAGCACTTGGAACTTACAGACGAGAAGATCGACATTAAGAAAGGCGTTACAGATGAGGAAGTTGCGAAGGCTATGGGCAAGACTTTGAAGGTTGAGAAGCCTCCGGAAGTCGAGAAGCCCAAGAAGCGCAAACCCAGAGAAAGGAAGACCTGAGGGATCCCAACTAGATCCTCTATTTTGGAATCAACTCTCTATTCCACGCCTAGATTATATGCGCGCGACTAAGGCTGTGATGACTGCCGTTAAGATTCCGGCAGCCAAGGTTCTCGCTCCAGACAGTAACATACTCTCTTTTGATATTCGACCTAGGAATACTCCGAGGCTGAATATCATGCCCATAATGAGGATAACGGAGACGATAGCAGCAGTACTTGCCAGAATCAGATTGGCTGCAGCCAAGAAGAAAGGTAACATAGAGATTACAGCTGCCATGAATGGAGATATACCATCGACAAGGGCTGTCCAGACTGAAGCGAAATGGGCCGCCTTCCCGTGCATCGTCTTGCCGAGATCTGTTAACATCGCTCTCTTTAATCTGTTAAGCCGCCTCTTCCTCTCCGCTCTCTCAGTCATATATGCACCTGAGAAACCTGAGAAACCCATAGCCAAACTTGCGCCCAACCCGATGCCTATGATCACTCTCGGATTGACCGAACCTGAAGCCCATGCACCTACAATTACTCCTAACATAGTCATCGCGCCGTCGAAGGAGTTCATTACGAAATATCTTCTCGAGATGCTATCAGCACCTGTTACTCTGAGATAACTCTTGAACTTCCTAAACGTCTCACGCAACTATTTGATGCTCCTCCCTACCATATTGAAGAAGCATGGACAAAATGTTTACTGAGTATCTCCGCTGAGACTCAATTTATGTACCATGGGGGTTCTCACAACGAGGCTGAACGGTGCTTCGTCAATCTGGTTTTATCGTCTCTTGCAGTATCGATATGGTCTTCGGGACTAAATTGCTGAAGCAAGCTTCTCACTTGAGAACGCGTTCTTCCCAGTCGCCCTAGAACTCAGTCCTCCGTTGCATTAGGTCAAATGAAGCTTACTGAGCGGGATAAGAGATTGCCAAGTGCTGAAGTATTGGAAATTCACATCCTTTTATTAGGCGAACATCTAGTTTTGTTTCGTGCGGTGGCTGGTTGTGGAGAAAGCTCCTCCTTGGAAATTGGAACGAGAACTGGTGACGAGAGTAGATGTTGAAACTGATCCGAATTACGGATTTGACCCACACAATCGTCCGATTGAGCTTCACATGCGATATGGATTGATCAATCTGGATAAACCTCCAGGTCCTTCGAGTCACGAGGTTGTGGCTTGGGTTAAGAAGATCCTCGGCCTTCAGCATGCCGGGCACGGCGGAACTCTAGAAGCCTAGTCGGCTGGAGATATCCGAAAGTTACCGGCGTGCTCCCGATCGCTCTTGAAGAGGCTACAAAGATCGTTCAAGCCTTCTTGCTTTCAGGTAAAGAATACGTCTGCTTGATGCAACTCCATGAGGATATCCCAAGCGGTAGAGTTGAATCTATTCTACAAGAGTTCGCTGGGGAGATCTATCAGAAGCCCCCTTTAAGAGCTTCAGTCAAACGCGAGATCAGGAAGAGAAGGATCTACAGTATCGATATCCTCGAGGTCGATGGGAGGCGTGTACTCTTCAAGGTTGGATGTCAAGCTGGAACATACGTCAGAAAGCTGGTATCCGACATAGGCGAGGTCCTCCGATACGGAGCTCATATGAGTGAACTTCGAAGAACGAGAGCCGGCCCGTTCACCGAAGACAAAGATCTCTATACGCTATACGATGTGCTGAATGCATATGCCTCATTCAAGGAGAATAAGGATGAAACTCTGCTCAGAGAGATCGTCAAACCTATGGAGCAAGCTTTCGAATACATTCCGAAGATCTATGTAAGAGACTCTGCTGTAAGTGCGATATGCCATGGTGCTGACCTCGCTATACCAGGAGTGGTCAAACTTGATTCGCATATAACTGAGAAAGCGCCGGTTGCCATATTCACACTGAAAGGCGAGGTCGCAGCCTTGGCAAAAGCATTACTATCGACAGAGCAGATAATGGACCAAGAGAAAGGTCTAGCGGCGAAAACCGTTCGAGTCATAATGCCACCTGAAACATACCCCCGGATGTGGAGGAGCAAAACCTCAAAAACCTCTATAACGGACCTCTAAAACCTTATCTTTCGGCTGCCGGGATTCCCGAGCCTGGTACGGGGCAGATTGAAACGAGGTAAGCCTAGGCCTGGAGACAAAATGGCTCGAGAGCCTGTGGTCCTCACGGGCCGCGTGGGTTCAAATCCCACTCCCGGCGCCATAGTTCCAGCTCATATCCCTTCCATTTTTCATATAGAGATGCAATGAACCGCAGCCTTGACAAAGTCGATGTACGCAATCTTAAGCGCATATTCGAGCTAGCCTTGCAGAACTTGAATTGATTCTTAAGATAAGAGATCATGTGCGTGATATGAGATGAAAAGGGACCATAACCTGTTTTAATCGCTATCATTCAGCTAAGTATCTGTTTAGATATTCTCTGTGTATGCTGAATGTTTTTCTAAGGTTTCTACTGAGGCCATCTTGGATCTTCTGAAGCTCGTTATATATTGCGACATTAGCTGGCTTGGGAGATGCTAAAGTCTTTTCGTCAACTTCAACGTAGCGGTTAGTTATCTCCTGAATGCTCGTTTTCTCTCCAATATAGTTGCGGTAGGTCCAGAGAGCCTGCAAAGCCGCACCGTAGGCCGCGCCTTCATCTATCTTCAAACAGACAACCTCTGCATCGAAGATGTCGGCTGCTATCTGTCGCCAAGCCTTGTTTTGCGAGCCGCCTCCGGTTAGTCTTATCTGCGTAGGTTTGATGCCCAAATCCTTCATCCTGTTCATTCCGTAGTTCATCCCCATCGTTACGCCTTCCATCGCTGCTCGGGCGAAATGAGACTTCCTGAATGTTCTGCTGTTCAATCCGTAGAAGACTCCTGTTCCGTCTGGAACATTGGGCGTCCTCTCGCCCTCGAAGTAGGGTAGAAGAATCAAGCCGTCTGAACCTGGAGGTGCCTGGTTGAGAGCCTCTGTCAACTCGTCATGGGATAGGTCAAATAGGTTCCTCACGAACTCCGTCGCAACCGTGACGTTCATCGTGCAGAGTAGAGGCAGCCAACCGTTGGTGGAGTCGCAGAAAGCGGCGATCTCTCCTTCCGGATCAACTACTGGGATGTCAGAGTATGCGTAAATGGTGCCGGAGGTTCCGAAGCTCGCTGTCACTATTCCCTTCCGGGTGTTCCCGGTTCCTATGGCGCCCATCATATTGTCGCCTCCACCAGCGCTTATCAGAACATCTTCACGGAACCCGAAAATATTGGCGATCTCCTTTCTGATAGTGCCAGCCGGCTTATCAGAGCTCTGCAAGGGCGGGAGCTTCTCCGCCAAGTTTGAGTCGATGGCTTCCAAGATCTCTTTGCACCATCTTCTAGTTCGAATGTTCATTAGGGCTGTTCCTGAAGCGTCGCCGTACTCCATCACCTTTCTTCCAGTCAAGTAGAAGTTCAAGTAGTCGTGCGGAAGGAGGATCGTCTCGAGTCTCTTATAATTCTCTGGTTCGTGTTGCTTAAGCCAGAGAACCTTGGAAGCTGTGAAACCCGGAGGGATTGTAAGCCCCAAAAGTTCTATGACCGCTTTCTTACCGCCGAGTTTTCTGGTCAGGTATTCGCACTCCTCAATCGTACTTGTATCGTTCCAGAGTTTAACAGGTCTGATAACATTTCCACGCTCATCTAAGGGGACCAGCCCATGTTGTTGTCCAGAGACCCCAACAGCTTTCACATCTCTCGAATCGATCTTTGCTTCCTTTAGAGATCTCTTAATAGTATCGTGCAATGCATCAAGCCAGACAGCAGAATCCTGCTCCTTGTGGCCAGGCGGTAATCCTTCTATAAGGCCGTATCCCTTCGTCGCCTTTCCTACAACCTGACCGGAGTCACCATTCACGATAATGACTTTCGTACTCTGCGTGCCATTATCTATTCCTATGAAATAATCCGTCTTAACCATCCTTTCAACTTCTCCCTGGATTGCAGATTATGACTTACCTGTTCCATCTTATTTTATCTTGTATGAAGATGCTTATCTTACAGCGATGCAGGGCTTGGTTTAGCTTTCTCCACCCTTTATTAATTCGGCTACGTTTTTTGCGGCAGCTCGAACGAAGTTTATACACTTCTCAAGTCTAATCGTCTTGCTCCTTTCTCTTCCTTCTGGAGTTGTGAGGTCGAGCTTGATCAAGTCATAGCATATAGGGCTGCCGAATTCCTTCTCGAATCTTTTGAAAAGTTCTAAAGCCTTTTCATACGATTCTTCTCTCTTCTCTGCGTCTTCTGCTTTAGATCGACCGAGTTTCAGCCCAATCGCGATGACTCCGCCTGTTAATGCTCCGCAGACGGACCCTCTCCTCCCGATTCCGCCGCCAAAAGGTGTCGCAATCTTAGGGATCAACTCGCTTCTCATCCCAATTGATTCCGCCAAGCTAGTCAAAACGGACTCGGCGCAGTTAAAGCCGGCTTTGAAGTATTCAGCAGCTCTATCTGAAACTGCCTCAACATATCTCGCTTCACTCAAAGTGACCTTACTCCTCTATTTCCAATTTGATCGTCTCGATTTATAATGGATCAATGTTGGTCGCCCAAATCAGTTCTCTGGGCCGCGGATCCTATAGCGGGGCTTCAAACCCTTCAATCTTAATGGTTTTTGCTGGATAAGCGCAGAATTTGAGGACTGGGCATATAGGGCAGAGCGGCTTCCTGGCTCTACAGATTGTCCTCCCGAATCTGATTAAGGCTAAGTGAGTTCTTCCCCTCTTCTCCGAGTTTACAAGACTTTCGAGAGCGCTTCTAATCTCTTCATACTCGGCCTTCTCATTTACGAAGCCGATCCTTTTCGCAATTCTAGCAATGTGGGTATCGACGGGAAGAACTTCTCTATCAGCGACGAAGGCCAGGAGAACATCCGCAGTCTTAAAGCCTATGCCGGGAAGTTCTAGAAGCTTCATTCGCGCTTCAGCTTGAGGCAGCTTAAGAATATTATCCAGCTTTCCATCATACTTCTTCAAGAGCTCTCGAGCGATGCTCTTGATCCTAGGGGCTTTCATATTGTAGAGCCCAGCTGGACGAATACACTCGACAATATCTCTCTCTTTCGCTTTCGCCAAGACCTCCGGTCGAATCTTGAACCTCTTCCTCAATCTCCTGAAAGCCAGCATTGAATTCCTGTCATTCGTATTCTGCGAGAGGACAGTTCCAACCAATACCTCGAATGAATCCATTCCTCTCGACCAAGGCTTGCTGCGATATAACCTCTCAATAATAGCTAAGGCTCTTGATAGCTCAAATCTCCTTTTAGACTGAATAGGGGATGGCGCAGCATAGGTTCTTCTCAAGTACGCTTCCTCCTTCGAGAAGAGGAGAAAAGTGAGAAAAGAGTTTCGATTTTGAAGAGGAATAGCCTCCTTACGGTAAATCGCTTTATTACCTCTCTTCAACCATTTCTCGTTAAAGGGTTTGCTTCTGATGTTGAATCGGTGGCGGTAGACTGGTTGTCACTTAGAGTTCTAGCTGTTAGTAACACTCGAGTAAAATACCGACTTAACCTAGGAGGTTAGTGAGTCGATTGCCGAAGATGTCCTGGATGAAAGAGCGAAAGCAAAAGACCGCAAGGTGTGATCGAGTCTCGTATGATAAGCTCTTCGAAGAGGTTGCCAGAGTGGACTGGAAAGCTATTGCATGCCGGAGGGACGGTCCGTATGAGTGATTCATTCTATCGTGATGCTAGCGGGTACTGGCGTCTGAAGAGTAGAAGAAAGATGATGAAGAGGCCGAGTTGAGGACAGTGCAGAAACAAACGCTAACCCAAAAGTTTTCCCCAACAGATAGAAGCCTCCTAGTCTTGAAGACTGAGCTAGTGAAGCTCTTCAATACAATGATCCGGCTCGAAGAATCTCTAGCCAGAATTGGAGGGTGCGATGAGACGAAGATGCTAGTTCTAGCCAGGTTCGAAGATGCTTACAAGACTCTCAAAAACTTCATAGATCAATATGAAAAGAGACAAGCGTCTATATTGTGAAGTTTGTAGCTTCTTTCTTCTTTCGAGGACCCTTTGTTATCACAAGAAACCTTAAATAACTTTACCTGTTCTCGGTAGTTAGCACGTGTACGGTGGACGCTCTGTGTCACGAGAGTTTAGACACATAGTTAGGTTGAGTGGAACTGACCTAGATGGGACCAAAAAGCTGATCTATGGTCTCACGAAGATCAGAGGCGTCGGCGTAAGCTTAGCGAACGCTATCGTTAAGGCTGCTGATCTTAAGGCCGAGATGAGGGTTGGGAACCTGACAGAGGCTGAAGTTGAGAAGATAGAGGATATTATCGCTGATCCTACAAAGTATGGGATACCTCCGAGGATTCTGAACCGGAGGAAAGACCTGGAATCGGGGCGAGACCTCCATTTCGTCGGCCCTGACTTGGCTTTGAGGGTTAAGTCTGATATAGATTTCATGAAGGATCTTCGAACTTGGAAAGGTATACGCCATTCATTGGGGTTGAAGGTTAGGGGCCAAAGAACCAGGACGACGGGTAGGATGGGGAAGGCTGTCGGTGTTAGAAAGAAGCTTTTGATAGCCGCTGCAAGAGCTGCTGAGCGAGAGAGGAGAGAGGAGAAGAAGTAGTCGAGGCGAACTGACGTGGGAGACCCTAGAAAGAAGCGAAAGAAGTATGAGACACCCAGACATCCTTGGCGTAAAGATCAGATAGAGGTTGAATTGAAACTCATAGGTGAGTACGGGTTAAGAAATAAGCGTGAACTTTGGCGATATAAGACGATGCTTTCACAGATTAGAGGTATCGCCAGATCGCTTTTGGCTAAGAGCGAATCGGAAAGGGCGAAGGCTGAGAAAGAATACCTCCAGAAACTCAGCAGAATAGGAGTTCTTCCAGAAGAGGCGTCCACAGACGATGTCCTTGACTTGGATATTAGAGGTTTGCTTGAAAGAAGGCTGCAAACGATGGTTTTCCGAGCAGGATTCTCGAAGTCAATACATCAAGCTCGACAGCTCATCTCTCACGGTCATATCGCGATTGGAAGTAGAGTGGTCGCGGTTCCGAGCTATCTCGTTCAGAAGAATGAGGAGCCCGCTATAAAGTACAATCCCAATAGTGCGTTAGGTAAAGCTGACCATCCTGTTAGGAAAACAGCGGTCGCGGCAGCCCCTAAAGTGCCCAAGGCTGCAAGAGCGGCCGAAGAGATTAAGGAAGAGGCTTAGCCCAAATTCGCAATTCTAACGTACCTTTTCGCATATTTGATATCAGGCCTATGCTGCCGGCGAATAGCTCTATATTGTATTGCAAGTAATACTTTCAGGAGAGTGGAAGCAGGATTCATGAATGTTACTACTCTGCTCAGCTATATTCCCCACATTTTAATAGTGGGCGGCATATGTTCGCTATCTTGGCTCTTCAGTAGAATCTCTCGAAGCCTAGGCGCAC
>Ga0315306_10000122_pt1 | contig 36790 bp, 41 predicted proteins | sample TDP1_MG_FD_203803 | JGI IMG/M metagenome (GOLD analysis project Ga0315306, IMG submission 203803) | Freshwater sediment microbial communities from Lake Towuti, South Sulawesi, Indonesia - TDP1 | ecosystem: Environmental > Aquatic > Freshwater > Lake > Sediment | place: Indonesia: South Sulawesi... | reverse complement strand
CAAAAAACCTAGAGGGGTAGGCCCGTATTGGTGAAAATTTCCCGCAATAGCATGTTCACACACCGAATACAAAAACTCCGAACAGACGTGAAAATAGACACCCAAAAACTCCGAAACGACGCCATCCAAAACCTACAAGAACTCTTCACACTCGCAAAAAACCAAGCCACAAACGAAAACACCAAACTAAAACAAAGACAAACCTGGACCCGCGTAGCCACATACATCTGCCAAGTCATAAACAACATCGCAACCCACTTCGACGAACGCCAAATAGACCAAGACCTAGAAAAACTGGAGCAACTAATCAATGAAGCAACAACAAAAAACAAAACTCAAAACACTCCAACAGAAACTAACTGAAACCCAAACAATCAACATCCCCACAGACCCAATACAATTCTGCACCCAAATCCTAAAATTCCAACCAACAAACTACCAAAAAGAACTCATACACCTATTCCAACAAAACCAATTCACAGCCGCAAGATGGTGCAGACAAAGCGGAAAAAGCCAAACAATATCCGCACTACTCCTACACCACGCACTCCTAAACCCAAACAACTACATAGGCATAGTCGGACCAAGCTGGAGACAAACAAAACTAATCATAAGAAAAATCAACGGATTCCTACACAAACTACCAAAAGGAACATACCACAAACCACAAAAAACCACAATCCACCTAACAAACAACTCAACCATAGAAGCATTCCCAAACAACCCAGAAACCATCCGCGGACCAACACTAAACATAGTCTACATAGACGAATTCAACTTCCTACCAAACGACACAGAAATGTACGACGCCATACTCTTCACACTCGGAACAACAAACGGCAAATTCATCTGCACAAGCACACCATGGAGCACAAACAGCATATTCCACAAAATCTTCAACAACAAAGCCTACACAGACTACGCAAAATCCCACATCACATGGCAACAAGCCCAAGAACCAAACGGCCCACTAAAAAAATCAATCCTAGAAAAAATCAAACGCCAACTAGAAGGCAACCCATGGCGCTGGAAACGCGAAATGGAAGCAGAATGGGCCGAAGACGAAAACGTCTGGCTCCCACAAGCATTAATCACAAACAGCATAGACCACCAACTCACATACCGCAACCTCGAAGAAAAAGCAAAAGGCCAATTCTACGCAGGCCTAGACATCGGCAAACACCAAGACCACAGCGTCCTAACAATCGTTGAAACAGAACATAATTCCCTAAAATTAATCCACATACACCGCTTTCCACTGCGAACCCCCTACGCAAGCGTAATAGGTTACGTAAAAACCCTCAGCGACCACTGGCAAACCATAAACAAAGTTTTAGTCGACATGACCGGAGTCGGCGACTACATTGTTGAAGACATGAAAAATACTGGCATAGGCCAAACAGAAGGCGTAACCTTCACCCAAGAAACAAAAGAAAAAATGGCTCAATGGCTCAAGCAATGCATGATCGAAAAGAAGCTAAGAATACCCTACGACAGCGACTTAATCGCTGAACTAAACATTGAACGCTTTGAGCTTACAAAAGACGGAAAAATCAAATTTAACCATCCTGAAAGCACAAATGATGATCGCTTTTGGGCATTAGCCCTTGCCGTTTATGCTACAAGAACAGTGCCTACGCCTAAACTTTGGGTTGTTTCGAGAATGAGTGAAGGCGAGGCGAAATTGCAGCAGTTGCGGAAGAAGCTTGCAAAACATAAAATAACAGGTGTAACAAGATGACCAGAAGGCGCCGAGAAATTTTTAGAATTGCAAAGCTTGCAAGACGCTATGATAAGAAAACAGGCAAATTCACATTTAACATAGCCTACGAAACTGCAACGGAAATTACGTCTCGCACGATTGGTGTGGCTGAGGCTTTTGGGTTAGGCATTGACCAACAGCAGAAGTTTGTAGTTTATGATGATGTTGAGCTGAAAATAGGGCTGGGAGATGTTGTCTATATTACTGGTGATAGCGGTTCTGGCAAAAGCGTCTTGTTAAAAGCAATAAAAGCGGATTTGGGTGAAGAAGCCGTTGATATGGCAGATATTCTGCGAGATCCAGAGAAGCCAATTATTGACACGGTTGGTAAAGACCTAAATGAAGCTTTAGAGTTGTTGAGTAAGGCTGGGTTAAACGATGCTTTTTTGTTTGTTAGGCGTTTTAGGGAATTGAGTGATGGGCAGAAATATCGTTATAAGATTGCTAAGTTGATGGAGAATGGTAAGCAGTGGTGGATTGCTGATGAGTTTTGTAGCATGCTTGACCGCGATACAGCTAAGATTGTGGCTTTTAATTTGCAGAAGATTGCACGGAAAATGGGCAAAGCTGTTATTGTGGCGACGACGCATAGGGACCTTTTTGAGGATTTAAACCCAAGCGTTCACGTTCATAAGCGGTTTGGAAAAGAAATAACTGTGAACTATTATCGGAATGCGCTCGCTAGGGAGTGTAGTCTTGTTAAGGAAATACAAATTAAGCGTGGTGATCGCAACGACTGGCTTAGGCTTGCTGGTTTTCATTATCGAAGTCATGAAGTTGGCGCAGTGAGAGCCGTTTTCTGTTTGGTGCGTGGAAGTGAATTGTGTGGTGTGATTGTTTATTGTTATCCTCCACTGAACTGTTTTGGCAGAAGAAAGGTCTTACCGAAGATGAGTATTCGTGAGTTGAATGAGAAATTGAGTGTTATTATGCGGGTTGTTGTGCACCCAAAATATCGCACCATTGGTTTGGGTGCTAAGCTTGTGCGAGAAACTTTGCCTTTAGTTGAAACGCCTTTTGTGGAGATGGTGGCGGTTATGGCGAGGTATAATCCTTTTGCCGAGAAAGCTGGGATGCAGAAAATAGCTGAACAGCCTCCAAGTAAGGAAGCTTTGCGGATCTCTGAGGTTTTATCTCGTTTAGGGTTTAAAATTCAGCTTTTAGGCAGTGAAAGACACGTTAAAGAAAAATTCGAAGCTTTAAGAAAGAAACAGTTAGAGATGTTGAAAGAAGCTTTCGTTAAGAATGGCCATCCGAGGTTTATGAAAGAGTTTGAAGCATGCAGACATGAGGCTTATGGAAAAAAAGCTGATTATGTAGAAGGCATAAAAAATGCAGATTTGCCAAAGATAACTAAGCTAATCAAGATTGTAGGTGTGTTGCTTCAGTCGAAGGTTTATTTATTTTGGCGGAATCCTGCTTTTGTAGCCATATATCCTTAAAACAACAATTTTGGTTCGTATAAGTAGAAACTTCTATTAGTTTTCCAGAAACGCACCCCACGAGTTTCCTCAATAGTAAGCAAAAAGATTAAACCAAACGACGAAGTTTTAATATGATATAGGGTGAGCATAATCAGTATTGAAATTTTGGATGTTGGTTCAGGTATAATTGGTGAAGGAAATATCCGGTTAGAAGGTGGGAATATTTTTCATGTTGACGTTGATAGAAGGGCTTTTCATGTTGAAGTTATCTGTGATATTCATCATTTACCATTCATAGATTGCTGTTTTGGAGTGGTTTATGCGGGTCACGTTCTCGAGCATGTTGATTCTCCTTCTAAAGCGGTGGAAGAGTTGAAGAGAATTTCAAAAAAGTGGGTTATAGTGAAAGTTCCCAATGCATCATGGTATAAATTCATGACTGATCCAGAAGAAACACCTGATCATATTTACAGTTGGAACTCTTGGACCTTTAGAAATTTAATGCGAAAATATTTTCTTCATGTAGAAATTAAATCTACCATAAGGCGATTAGCTAATCAAAAACAATCGAAGATAAGAACGTTAAAGTTAATGCTTTTAATACCACTAATTTCAACTAATGAGTTAACGGCATATTGTAAAAAACAGTGATTAAGACGAATACAATTCAAACTAGCGAATAATTTTAGAATTTATGTTTTCTGTAAAGAAGAAAGGAGTATATTTGGACTATTAAAGGGCGATTCAGTGGAAAAGTTCTTCCAACATCGGTCCAAAGGTTTTCTTTATGCTTTCTTTGAATTCATCTGCCTTTATCAATGAGATGCAACAAACCTTCTCACCTTTTTCGCTTGTAATTATGGCTAACTTGTCTCCGGCCTTTATTTCCGCTTTTTCTCTTATCTCTTTGGGCAAGACTATTTGACCTCTCTCGTCAATAGAGACTAAAGCCTCAAGCTTACAACAAGAAACACAGCATGCCTCTCCAGTCGCAGGAACACAACATCTCTCATCTTTGCACATTTCCTCTCACCGATAATTGCCAATAAGGCTGAATATTTAAACTTTTCTGAATTATCCGATTATACTGAATAACCCCTAAAAATGCATTACAACACCAAGCCTTTTGGTACAAACGAAATTATTATATTCTCAAAACTGTTATGCGTTTAATGGTGGTTTGAATGGTAGAAGCTTTTGTTCTCATCCGCGTAGGTTCAAGCGAAACTATGAATTTTATGAAAACTGTTAAAGAAAAAATCTGTGAAGTCAAAGGCGTTAAAGAAATTTACGGGGTCTTCGGCCGCTATGACTTCGTTATCAGAGTGGAGACAAAAACGCTTGAAGAATTGGGCAACCTCGTTACAGACTGCATCAGAGGCATCAACGGAGTACTAACAACCGAGACATTAGTAATGGGGTTCTAAAGTAAGTAACAAAAAGATAACCTAGCCCTAAATTTGTTATTTGATTATTGTCTTCGCCAGATGTTGTAAGGGCATTGATTCCAACAGTAGTTTCCACCCTTAAAAATACAGTTTTTGCATTCAAGCCTATCAAAAAGCCTACGCTTACTCACAATAGTTCCCATCTATTATTTATATGGAAACTTTCACTTTTAGTTTGTGCCACTTCCTCAAAGCCACATGCAGAATAAGTGAGGGGCTCCTAGTAATATAATGGCCTATACGAGTAAGAATTTCCATGTTTTCCATTTTAAAACTTGATATGACTAGCCTATAAAAATGTTTAAAACAAGTCCCAAAATTTTATCCCTCATACTTAACAAAGTTTTCACTGTTCCCTCACCCCTCTCTGTTAGAGAGTAGACTTTTTTCTTCCGATCCCATTTCGCTTGGATTAACTCTTCGTTTTCAAGATGGTGTAGGCAAGAGTAAATTGTTCCTGGGCTAATGACTACATTGAACCTTTTATGAATATAAGAGATAGCATCCTGATCACTTAAAGAACCGTTCCTCAACTTCAACAAAATCGAAAAATCCAGAAAATTCGAGACAACTCTCCTATGCATTTTCATCAAAATCTCTGATTCCGAACTCGACATGATATCACGAAGATACTTCTAGAAGTTATTTCCATATAGCTTTTTCGCTTCCATCTACAAATATTATTCTTCTGGATGAAAAACAAAAAAAGAGGAGGTGGAAGATTTGAATGTGAAGGTTTTACTCCTACTAGCTTTAACACTTCTAGCTACTATTTCAGCAATTGCCACTATAGCCATGACGCTTAATGTGCCCGCAACAGCTCTATTTAGCATAACAAAAACCAAGATGATAACTACAAGCTTTGGAAATGTCCAACCTACAGGCGACCCAGTTGATAATCCAGTAGCTCCAAGTTAAGGAGTTGAAAATTTAAAAGAAGGGAGATTACTATAATATCTAGGGTTCAACTTGACAATAAAAGGACATGAAAATCTTAGCTTTCAAGACTTAAAAGTTTTAGAGGGCTTGGAAGACTACGGACCCCGTAATATAACTGGAGTTGCAAGGAAACTAGACATACCTGCAGAAACTTTGCGTAAGAGGCTGAAACGCCTTCGCTCCCAAAATTTTTTAAGAACTAGCGTAAACATTTACCACACCAATTTAGGGCTCAAGAAAGCCGTTATCTTTGCTGAAGCAATTCCTGGATATGAAGACGTACTGCTAGATTGCCTAAAACAGAATGGATTTTGGATATTTTTGGGGAGATGTTACGGTATGTTTGAAGGGTGCGTTGGTATTTTCACGATTCCAAAAGACCGCAGCAATGAATTCGAGCAGTTCTTAGATCAGATAAAAAGGTCAGGCGTAGCTAAAAATGCTGAAATTTTTTGGTCCACCTGTTTCCACTCAGTCCATTCAAGATGTAGCTGGTTTGACAAACAATCGAGATATTGGAATTTTAAGTGGGATAACTGGTTTGGAGAGATCAAAAATGAGCAAACGAAGTTGCCCTACACGCTAGTTGATCCTAAAGATTTCCCAATTCTCGGAGACAATATCGACATATTAATGTTAAAGGAGTTAGAAAAAGACGCAACAATTAAGATAGCCAGATTAGCGGAAATGCTAAGAATATCTCCACAACTGGCTCGATATCATTTTCACAAACATCTTTTCGGAAACAGTTTAATTGAAGACTTTGATGTTACAGTCTTTCATTTTGGCAAGGAAACATCAGATTTTTACTTTTTCATCTTCAACTTCGATAATTATGAAAAGTTTGCAAAGTTCGCGTCCTCGCTTTTAGATAAGCCATTCGTAAGGGCTATTGGCAAAATCCTAGGCAAAAATGCTCTCTACGGATACATATATCTTCCAAGATCAGAGTTCAGAAAATTCTTAAAAGTCTTATCAAAACTTGTTAAATCTGGTTTTTTGGAAAGCTACCGCTACGTAATCCAAGACCTTGAAAACTCGTCACGCCAAACGATTCCATACGAGTATTTTGAAAACGGATCGTGGATTTACAATTATAAAGAACATATGGAAAACCTCCAAAATCTGGTAAGAAACGCCAGACTGAGAATTTAAGGTATAAGGTCACCTTTACTCTTCGGTAATTGTAACCTTCTCAACTTCCTTTAACCATGGAATCCTTGTTGGCTCTTTGGAAAGTTCATCTCGAATCTCTTTTTCGATATCTTCATTTGTTACTTCGCCACTTTCTTCAACAAGAGAAATAATAATCACAGCTTTCTTAACCACATTTTCCACCGTACCATACTTTGGCTTAACAAATAGGGAAATGCTTTTCCACTACTTATAATTTAGTTTGTTTGCAGAAGTATATAAGATTGATTCTTCTGTTATTTGGTTAACACTTTACCTTTTTAGTCCTCACTGTCCGTTACATTCTTAACTGCTGTTTCGGAAAATTTACCCTTAATCAGAATTTTCATTTCATAAAGTCTTTTTGAGCTAGAAGTTAGTTTATATCTGGACTTTATAAACTAGGCGTGTTCCTATTTGAGAGTGGAATCAGTAGCTGTTGTCGTCCTCGCAATTAGTATATTTCTATCCTTCTATTTCACATTTCTATCATTTCAGGCAATTGATGACGCCATAAAAAAACAACTTGTAACCCTTGCCGCATACTCCCTTATAACCGGAGTGATAATACTCGCCTCTTTAATGATTCAAGTAGGGATCAAAAAGGCCTTTTCAAAGGTAGGAGAAGAGCTAAAAGGTAGTAAAGCATCAGAACATGAAACTTAAATTCATTCTCTGCGGCTAAGGTAAAAAGAAAGGGAGATTAGCCAAGCGATTTAGCGTTTCTTTACGGAGGCTATAAACTCCTCTATTGGAATTGCTGCCATGCTTACAATTTTAATTGTTCCCCTAGAGCCAAGTTCAATAGACACCCTTGCAATGGTTTCATTGTTTGGAGCTTCCACGATGTTCACGAAGTCATAGGGTCCTAAAACAGCATATTGGTTGAGCACCCGAACACCAAAGGCTTGAAGCTCCTTATTGACTTCTTTAATTCTTTCGGGCTTTTCCTTAACGGTCTTCCATCCTTCATCCGTCAAATTTGATAACAAGATATAGTAGGGCATGCAAATCACTAAATACAAATTATATAGCCCTAAAGAATTTCAGCTTTTCTACTTTCGAATAATAACAAAGGAAATTAATGACAAAAGTTTTATTGTTTAAAATCTAGCTACAATTAAAACGGATGGTTTAATATGATTATTAATTTGTTAAAGCAATGCCTAAAGAAAAGCCATGGTTACAGTGAGTTACGCTACCACAAGAGAGACACATTTACTGTTTCTGTGAAAGATGGAAAAATTGACATTTTAAACAGGGGAACTGTTGAAGGCGCATGTGCAAGAACCCTTATGGACGGAAGCTGGGGTTTCTCCTCAACGACATTGCTTGAAAAAGACAAAATCGAGGAAATCTTGGAAAATGCTGCTTCCCTAGCTGAAGCTTCCAGACCCAAAAAGAAACGTGCAATTAAGCTGGCAAGCGTTAAACCCTACGTTGACAAGTATGAAACTCCAATGAAAATTGACCCTCGCAAAACAAGCAGAGAGGAACTAGTTCGCTTGGTAATAGATGTTGACAAGAATGTTCGCGGCTTTTCCCAAAATATAGTTTCAGACACCGTAACTTTCAACATACTAGACGATGAACTGACATTCCTAAGCTCAGAAGGTGCCGAAATTTCGCAGAGGATTGTGCGTTGTTTTGGCAACGTGATGGTTATTGCAAGGGAAAGGGGCAACATTGCCTCTGCATACGAAAGCATGGGAGCGCAGTCTGGGCTGGAAGTGCTAAAGGGCACTCCTCTAAGTAATGTTGGAAAAACTGCGGCTGAAAGGGCAAACAAGCTTGTTTCAGCTGAAGTTGCTCCTGCTGGACTTTTCCCTGTAATTTTAGAAAACAGAATTGTAGGGTTATTGGCCCATGAGGCAGTTGGACATTGCGCAGAAGCTGATTTGGTATATGGCGGCAGTTTCCTAGCTGATAAAATCGGAAAGGAGGTTGCAACGAAAAAAGTTACTTTAGTTGACGATGGTCTTTGTCCAGATGGTTTTGGGACAATGAAATATGATGATGAGGGCGTCCCCACACAGAAAACAGTAATTATCGAAAAGGGCATTTGTCGTAGCTTCTTACATTCGCGTGAAACAGCTCGACATTTCGGTGTTAGCCCAACTGGAAATGCTAGGGCATGGAACTTTGAATTTGACCCAATCATCAGAATGAGAAACACCTACATTGAGGCGGGTAACTACTCGCTGGAAGAGTTGGCTGAAGACATAAAAGAAGGATTTTTCCTAAAGGGTGGACTTGGAGGTCAAGCCGATTTCAACGGAGAATTCATGTTCGGAACCCAGGAGGCAATAAGAATCAAGAATGGAAAGTTTGCCGAATCACTGCGAGGAGTTACAATAAGCGGAAATGCCTTTGAAGTTTTAAAAAATGTAGATGCTATTGGAAAAGATTTCGTGATGCGCCTTGGAATGTGCGGCAAAGAACAAATTAACTATGTTGGGATGGGTGGAGCGAGTCTAAGAACAAAACTGTTAATGGGGGGAGCAAAATGAGCCTAACGGATTATACTCGATTAGCCGTTAAATATTGTGAGAAAGCTGGTGCAGATGAAGCAGAAGCCTTCGCTCAGAACCAACAAACTATCGAAGTAGTTTTGGAAAGGGCTGAAATTCAAAGTGAACGAGTTAAAACCCAACGCGGAATAGGCATCCGCATAATAAAAGATAAAAAACTTGGATTTGCTTTTTCATCAACGCTTTCGAAGTCAAGTATAGAAGAAGCTTGTCGCAATGCACAAAACCTCGCTAATGTCTCCATACCAAACCCGGATTGGGTTTCACTTCCAACATTGGCAAAGCTTCCGAAGCCTCCAAATGGGATATATGACGAACAAACTGCTGGTATGGGTGGAGATAAAGTTTTGGAGCTTGCAATGCGATCTTATGATGAGGCTAAAGCTTATGATAAGCGTGTAGATATCGACGATGGAAAGTTCTCAGCATTTCTAACCAAGGTTGCCATTTCAAACTCGCATGGAGTTGAAGCAGAAGAAAAATCTACGCTCTTGCAAGGCTACCTTATCTGCATGGCGAAGGAACACGGTGAAGCATCAAGCATGGCTTTCGAATATGACGTTACAAGACGTGTAAAGGATTTTTCTTCAGAAAGAATCGGTAGAGTTGCTGCAGAGAAAGCTCTTGCATCCCTTAAACCAAAAGTTGTTGAAACTTTCATTGGCAAAGTTATCTTAGATTCAGATTCAGCGGCAACAATTCTGACGTATCCAATAATGAACGGAGTGAATGCCGATAATGTGCAGAGGGGAAGGAGCCTTTGGGCTGGAAAAATTGGAGAAAAAGTTGCATCTCAAAAGTTAACAGTAGTTGATGATGGTTTGTTACCTAATGGAATAGGCTCTTCAAGCTTTGACTCTGAAGGAGTTCCACACCAGAAAACACCAGTTATAACGCGTGGAAAACTAGAAGGATACTTACACAACGCTTACACTGCAAACAAGGATAAGAAAAAATCGACAGGTAACGCTTATCGAGACGGATACTACATGCTCCCCATAATATATACATCAAACCTCATAGTCGAAGCTGGAAAGAAAAAACTCGAAAATATAATTTCGGAAGTCGACAAAGGAATAATTGTTAGACGTTTCAGCGGAAATGTCAGACCCGAAAGCGGTGAATTCTCCGGGATAGCCAAACAAGCAAGTTACATTGAAAAAGGCGAGATTAAATATCCTTTGAAAGAAACGATGATATCAGGTAACGCCTTTCAAGCGTTAAAGAACATAGTTGAAATTGGAAGTGAAACCCGCCCAACGCTCCTAAAAGCCTATGTTCCGCCGATAATAGTTGACAAAATCAACATAGTCTCAAAATGACAAACGCTAGAAAACGCTTCCACATGAATATTTATTCCTTCTTGACAAATTAAGTAGGAGGTTTATTAATTTTGAAAATAAGAAAGCTCTTTGCAAAAGAAGTTTCATGGCTGGAAAAGCTAAAGAAACTGTGCGAGATAGAAATGGGTTGGGATCCACCCCAGGAATATTTGGAAGAGTGGGTCAAAACTATTGTGGGTATATATCGCCAAGACCCTAACCTTGTAAAAGTGGCGTTGAAAGACAAAGAGATTGTTGGCTATTGCGTATCGGTTAAAAAGCTACATAGTTACGAAGGCATTGTCATGGACGTTACATGGAAATCTGCCTACATTTGGGACCTTTTCGTCCTCAAAGAATATAGAAACAAGGGCATAGGAACGGCTTTACTTAATGACGCCGTCGCATACTTAAGATCAATAGGCGTTGAGAAGGTAGGTTTATTGGTGAATTATTGGAATGAGAATACAAAGAATACAAAGAAGCTCTTTGAAAAATTGGGCTTTAAACTTTGGAGCTACTACCTTGTAAAGACACTCTAAATAAAGAATTTTATTAGCAAATATCTTTTATAAGGCAGTTGTTTGCTGTATTAGTCGTTCGGTGAATTTGGCGAATGATTTGTAAGTATTGTCAGATAATTCAATCATTTGATGGTAGCTATCCTCTGCGAGAAGCAACAAGGGATGTTAAGGGTGATTATCCTCGGTGTGATTGGCATTGGAGATTTATATGTAGCATTTGTGGGAAGCCTAAACATTTCAATGGCATAATGTGGTGTGAAAAAACTCGAAGATTTGTTTGTTGGTCATGTGCGAAAAGCCACAAGGTTGTCCGGCGTAAATTTTGGAAATGGAATTACTATTATAGTATTAAATGTGATGTCTGCAGCAAAAATCATCCAGCCTTGGACTATCTTGAATATTTGGGTGAGCACCCATGGCAACTACACCCTGACATGCTAAAGAAACATAAAGGCTTGGATCCTGAAGCAGAATTGCCAGGGGAAACCTCCTTCTACTTTCCATTAAAGAAGCGAATAGTTACTGAAGAACAAATTTCACGAGCATGGGATAAACTCGCTGATAAATGGGATAGTGGGTATACAGAACACGGAGACATGAATAGAAAATATGTTATCGACCCTACAATCTTCCGCCTCACAGGCTCTGTTAAAGGTTTATCTATTTTAGACGCAGGTTGCGGAAACGGGTACCTTTGCAGGTTACTAGCAAAGAAAGGTGCAAAAATGGTTGGCATAGACCTCTCAAGAAGATTTATTGAAATTGCTGAGCAAAAGGAGAAGGAAACTCCTCTAGGAATCATGTATTATATAGGAACTCTATGCAACCTAGCAATGTTCCAAAATGAAACGTTTGACATGATTATTTCCAACCTCGCAATAATGGATGTGCATGATCTAGAAAAAGCCGTTAACGAGCTTCACCGTATCCTTAAGAAAAATGGGAAATTAATCTTTTCCATCATGCATCCATGTTTTTCAAGTCCGCCTATTCATGGATGGGTAAGGATGCCACTAGATAGCAATCGAAAAGAAGATTGGCTTTACTGGAAGGTTGACAGATACTTTGAACGAAGCGTGGAAATTTGGCAGTATCTCGACTGGCCACCCACCTACAGCTTTCACCGTCCACTATCAGACTACATTAAAACATTAGTTCGAAACAGCTTTACCATCACAGACTTTGAAGAGCCAATTCCCTCTAAACGAGCTATGAGCGAACACTTCAGAGATTTTGGAAACGAATATGACCGCATATCATGGTTCCTAATAGTAGGAGCAAAGAAAAACGCATAGGCTCTTCAATTTACCAGTTACCTACAAGAAGGACTTTCGTTTTTCTGAAGCCAACCTTCTGCCAAAATGGTAAGCTTTCATCTGTGACCGTTGCCGACACAGTTGGGGCTCCCATCTGCTGAAATCTTCTCACAATTTCCTTAACAAGGGCTTTTCCTATGCCTCGTCTCTGGTATGCTGGGTGAATTGAAAGCTGATGAATTATTGCCCTTGATCCATCATAATTTCCTCTGACAACTCCAACAACCTTACCTTTTATTTCGCAAACAAGAAAAACAGCAGCACTACACGCTTTAACTCTCTTCATGGCTTCGGATCCATCAACCTCTGGAAAACCATATTGATTATTCAGCTTAAGAATTTCAACTATTTTATTTGTGTCTTCATGTTGGAAATCTCTGATTAGCATCCAAATCACCTAATGCTGCTCTTTAAAGAACTTTTGCTTGCTGTCATCTCTTTCGGCTTCTTTTTTCATATGCTTCCTTTTCTCTGATCCATTCAGCATATTTTTCTAATAAGCCTTTTATCTGCTGTTCTATGAAGTCGCTCACGCTTGGGAATGGCATCTCCATCTCCTTTATTGCCTGTTGCATTTTTTCATACTCCTCTTTTGGAATTTCTAGATATTCATACTCCTCTTTCAGAAAGCGAAGTCTCCACCTAACAGCGTCCCGAATAAATTCTTCCCTTGTCGTATAGCCTAAATGTCTGTTCTCTTCTATGAAACTTTCAATCTGAGCCAGCAGTTCAGGTGGCAATATCACCGACTGCGAAAGCAAACTTTCTATGGCATCTGTATAGGTTTGCATCTTCATTGTTTGGGCTGTTAATTCACCAAGCAAAGCCGTGAGTCTCTGGTGGGCGTCATTTGATATTCTTAAAGTTTTCATTTATTCCAGCCTCGACCTAAAATCGTACAGAGTGTAACTTGTTCAATAAGACTAATAAAGCTTTTTGGTATACTAAATATACACGACATATAGAGGCTACAAACATGAAACACCACATAGGCTTAACAATCGACGCAAAACTCTTCAGGGAAATTGAAGAACTTCGAGGAAGAGAAAAGCGTAGCACCTTCATTGAGCATTTGATTAGACTGGGACTTAGAACCTATAAAATTGAAAATCAACCTATTACCGTTAAAAACCATAATTCTCTTATCTAGACTGTAGTGTTTCCTTCTCAGTCACGAACCATCTTAATTTTCAGTTTTAGATTTTACTTGCCAGCTGAGATTGTTATTCTATGCCCCATTTTCTGGTTATCTTTACGATAAGGAAGATCACGAAGGCAACGATTATGAAGGTTATCAACGCCACTAGAAAGTCTCCTACACCGAATACCTGCTGGGCTAGTGTAATTTGGTAGGTCGCTAAATCACCAAGACCTGGGATGGCAAGGCCTATTATTGGCAATACTAAGTCTTTGACAAGTGCCTGAACGAGGCTGCCGAGATAAACACCCATAATGAAAGCAACAGCGAGTCCCATGACCTTGTATTTTGAAAGGAAGTCCATGAACTCATTCCATAATCCTTTTGGCGGAGGCGGAGGTGGTGGAGCAGGTTTAGGTTCTAAAAGCGTTCGGATACGCTTCAACTCTTCTAATATCTCATCATCTTTTACCAAAGTACTCACCAAACATACTCTTCTATATCACAGCTTATAAAATTTAAATTTAGTAAGCCGATATGGATTATTACTTCCACTGTTCGCCAACCCATTCTTCTACTCCGATCTCTTTCATTTGTTGAAGTCGCTTTATCTTGTCAGCCGTAAATACATTGGCGTGCAGACTTTTTTCGCTCCAATTTCTTTCGCATGGAAACTCTGGGCATTTAAAACAGAAATCAAAGCCTTTTGCGATGCAGCATTTGCGAACTGGGCAACCGCTCCAGCCACTGCCACCTTTGCAGGTGAAGGGGCATGCACATTTTGAGATTATTTCAAGTCCTTTAATTGTTTCTTTAGAACTGCCGCCCTTATAGTTTATCCAACCTGCAACCTCGAAATGACTTTTCACTAGCTCTAATAGTTGTGCAGCAGGCTTTCTCAAGGCATCACTATACCAGTGACAAGTTCGGCAGTAATTACCACAATATCCCACTTCATTCTTTCTTGCTTCTTTCACTTTCTCACTTTCCATTTAGTTTCACCGCCAAAAGGCTCATTTTTTGAGCTGCACCAAGATAAACATGTTTCCATCAGGATCTGCAAACTTGGCTGTTCGAGCTCCCCAAGTTTGATCTTTCGGTTCAGTTAAAAACATAATCCCCTTATCTTTCAGCTCTCTGTGTGCATCATCTACATTATCAACCTCTAGGTAAATATCTGGCACATTCTTCTTGGGTCCTCTTTCTCCTCCAGGTTCTAAGCCTAACATTATTCCGCATAAGTCAAAAACTGCATAAGTGGGCCACTGAGCTTTCTTTGGAAGACCCAGAATGTTTTCGTAAAAGGCTACAGCCTCTTGGAAATTCGACACACAAAAAGTTATATTAACTGTCTTGATAATCAGGGCATATCACCTCGACAAAACGTAGTTGTTCTTGGAATTTCTAGTTTTCGCTCATCCCTAAAAATACAGTTGATAATCTAAAAGGCTAAATTTTGATGGTGGGCCGGGAGAGATTTGAACTCTCGACCTTTCGGTTATCAGCCGAACGCTCAAACCATGCTGAGCTACCGGCCCCTCCAGCAACAAATTAATTATTAATTGTTTTTAAGGATTTTCAGAATCCTTTTAACTGTTTTGGGCTATTCTTCTATGTGGGCCCGTAGCCCAGTACGGATTAAGGCGCCGGCCTTCGGAGCCGGAAAACGGGGGTTCAAATCCCCTCGGGCCCGCTACATTTTCTTGAAAAGAACATGAATTAGAACTTTTAAGCTTTCAGTGTTGTTTTGTCGAGTTAAGTATTCCAGGATGGAGGCTAGAGCTTGTTTGGTTGTTTTACTCATTTTTACTCGCGTTGTTTAGGGCTAGATAACGCTTTTTCACTCGTATGCTCTTTTTTTCTTTAAGCGTAGCTAGATGGTCAGCTAAGGTTGAAAAAGTTAGCGGACGATAGCGAATTTCGTCATCTAAGCTTATCAGGAAACTATTGATTTTGGATATTTCTAAAAAGCCAAACTGTTTTAACCACTGTGTGAACTTTAAATGAGACGCGTAATCTTCGTGAAATGAAATAAACACTCCTGTAGATCCTAAACCCATCCCTCTTTCAGCCATCACGGCTTCAAAAAGTTCGTTTTTTAAAACTTTTTTAGCGATTTCCCTTGCTTTTTCAACTTCTTCTGGTGTAATTACTTTTTTAAGTTCGACAAAAGTCAAAGCAAGGATTTGGTATCCGAGTTTACGGAAATTCGGTATTATGGTATATTCTTGGATGTATCCTTCCTTCTCCAATTTTGTTCTTATTCTGGTAACCGTAGGTTGAGAAGTTCCAATAGCCCTTGCCAATTCTCTATCGCTTCTACGACTATCTTTCATAAGTTCTGAAATTAACTTCAACTCAACATTTTTCATGGTTTATTCCTTCTTTTATCACGGTTGCAATCTATTATTCATTAATCATCATCTCTTCTTCTGACTAATGCGCATTATACATTATAGTATAAGCATGTTCCATAATTAATTCAACAGGAGCTCTATTTATTCAAGGGCTTGCAGAAATATTTACTTTTCCTTCCTTTCGCTAAGCTTGTACGCATAAAAAAGAAAAAAATTATATAGGGGTGAGAAGTATCATACAAATTCTGAGGAGAATGGTAGGTTGATATTTTTCGTCCATCTATCCTTTCTCCCAAAAAGCGAGTCTGCCATTCTCCTCATGAAAAGCAAACTTTGAGTTTTCACCTACATATAGTTTTTGGAAGAATCTTTTATTGTTTGAGAGTGGTTAGCTGAGCTATATGGTAAATTTGTTTAAGCTTCTCTTATGTTTCGTTTTCTGATATATGTCGATAATTGAAAGAACTGATTTATTAAGATACGCGACAGAATATTAAGGGTTGCATAAATGACTGGAAAAGACATCGAGGAAATTCTTGATTCTAGAAGAATCGAGTTAATTAAAGCACGTTTGTTAATGTTCATTAATCAGCTTAATCGTAGCCTTGTTTAACCATTTTTGAGAATAGTTAAGACAGACAAAAGAAAAATAGAATTGTTTTGTATTTTTCTTACGGCTTTGAATGTTCTCTCTTTCTCAATTTACAGCTTCAGACTAGCAGTTTAGTGCCCTTGCTCCTTACCAATGATCCATAGCGCTAGAAAAGCGACAATTATAACAGCTAAAGCAATGCTTGAAACGATTACTATTGCTGGCCAATCTTGAATTAGAGGAGGTGGGGGTGAGGATGGAGGCGGAGATGGAGGAGGGGTTCTCCATGTTATATTCAATGGTCCAACGGAATCTTCCACTTTTGTTAACTGATACAATGTATCAACTGCTCTTGAGATCTTGAACGTTCTCGTGCCCTCTGTGTCAAATGAATATCCCTTTTCCCACTGGTCTTTTCCGTACGACCAAATCAATGGATCGTCAATAAATATTATGCTTGCATTTGCAGAAACGTCAAGAAACAGTTTGTGCTCCATTGTTCCTTTAAACACTTGATTATCATATTCATAGATGGCTATGAACCAGACTGTTTCTAGTTGTCCTGTATATGTCTGCGGGTTTGAGATACCGCCTCCAATGATTCTTATTCTATCCCAGATGCACCAAACAATGTTGCTTTGGAAAGCCTTCAGATTGAACTTTGCATCGTTGATAGAAGAGGCAGTAATGTACCACTTACCAACTATATCATGGTGTAGTGTATCATTAAAATGCACTGTTCCACTGAATGCGGAACCGTCATACTCATACACACTTGCATTCCACGACACATTTGCCTCGCTACAGACATCTATCCTATCGTCTAAGATTATAAGATTAATTTTAACACGGTCCCAGATTGTAGTTCGCCTGGGAGCCTTCTGGGTAAACGATGTAATATAATAAATGGTGTTATCATGTTTGTACGAAAAACTAACTTCTTCCACCTGAAACGTCCTAGTTCCCGGGCTTGCAAGGTTATAAGTGAAACTTGCCCATCCCGTTTCGTTGACATCTATCCAACCTACGTTAGAGATTCGTATCTTGCCAGAATTGGTATCTGAGCAGTTATGAGCCCAAATGACGTGAAAAGTGTAATTTTGATTGGAATTTACGTCACAACGGTTTGGAGCCTCACTGGAAGCCCATGAATCATCAATTATTATGTGCCTCACTGTGACGCGCATGATTATTGTCCATTCTGGTTTTGTTCCATTAGCTTTTATTGAAAATTCTCCCATATAGATGCCAGTTTCTGGACAGCCCTTCGTACTAACGGTTATTGTGAGATTTGTCCATTTACCTGTGGATGTTACACCCTTTAGCGGTTTGATATCGAACCAAGGATTGGGCTTAAGTTCGACAATTTCCCATGCGAGATCTTCTTGACCATCGTTATAGATTCTGTAATCTCGATTTTCTTTTGTTTGTTCCTTTGACATAACCTCAAAATCTATGTTGCATGGATCTGTACAACCTTTATATTCGGTGCCTATTTTTTGTTGCAGAACCAACTTAGCAGGTGTCTTGACGTTAGATATTGTATAATTTTTTTCAGCTTTGTTCCCTGCCTTGTCGAAAGCGTCAATGGCAAAATCTAAGCGTCCACTAGGCTGTTTAGGTATAATTGCTGTGTAATTATTAGGTTGTTTCGCCCTTGTCATTTCGGTTTTCCACCATCTGTTGCTCTCCTTGCAGAAGTATAAAAGAAGAACTTTGTCTACTTGGCTTGCCTTTGAATCCCAATCACTTACTATCGCATAAACAGAAATCGTTTTGTTTTCATTTGGCATTTTAGGTTCCCAGTCAACTTTTTCGATATTGGGTGGTCTTTCGTCCCATACGTAGTAGTATTGTTTTGGTAATGGATAATTGGTTGAGTTTACCCAGACCACAAATTTGCACGTCGCACGGACGCTAACGTAGTATGTAACATTTGTACGGTACTGTTTGGCTGGTATAGTTCCGAGCGCATAATTCTTAGACATCGTCATTTTGATCTTCTCGCGTTCCAAAGTGCCGTCGCGTTTAGATTGTACATAGAGATATGCTTCCTCAACTTGTACATCTTCCAATAGGGTGGCGTTAACAGCCACCGCCTTGTCATAAGTAACATTTTTGAGGCTAGGATCTGGGTTCTGGCTGACTTTTTGTATTAAGAATAGTGGATAGTTGTCCTGGTTCTTTGGTTTAACAATGTAGGGTGTATCGCAGATGCCGTCAGGTAGGGGTGAACAGCAAGAATCACATTCATCTTGGTTGACGCCTGAGTACAGATCTGTGGCATTGAAGTCGCTCCAATAGTTCCCTCCTCCTTTCTCCTCTTTTGGTACATATGGATAGCTGTCGTCCCATTTGTTAGACCCGTAGTCTAAAGCTTGAAGATCGTTGCAGACAAACCTGTTCTGATAGATAGTGTTATTTTTTGTGCACGCGTCACACTTGACGCCGACTACATTACTTCTTATTTTGTTCTTCTTTACTAAGTTATTTTCGCCTGCACCTATGTAAATGCCACAATCAAGGTTCGACTCAACAAGGTTGTTCGTTACAGTTGAGTTTGAACCACAAATGGAAATACCATGTTTAAGGTTTGAAAAAATGGTATTGCTACTCAAGGTGTTTCCTGAACCGACCACGCGAATGCCGCAGCCAAGGCTATTATTTATAATGTTGTTATTGATGGTATTATTCGAACCTTCTATGTAGACACCGTTTGCCTCTGAATTTTTGATAGTGAATCCGTATACTGTAACATTGGAGCATTGTATCACTGAAATGCCGTTTGACTCTCGCTCTGGCGTTTTTATGAATTGCCCGTCGATTACGGTTGTACTTACATTTTCTCCAACAAGCCATATGTTCTTTCTTATTATTACATTCTCAAAATAGATTCTCTTTCCAGATACGAATACGGTATCTCCTGGACTCGCTGCGTCTATTCCTTCTTGAATTGTTGGAAAGTCTTCTGGAATCTTAATGCATCTTCTTATCTCGATATTGTCGATGTATCCTATGGCATACATAGAATCTCTAGTCATAATGATTAACCTATGAACCTGGCTGCATGCACCGGTGAAATTTGCGTTTATGACTTCCAAATGGTCATCTATGTGGATGTTGTAAACATTCTCCGGTATGTTCATAATCATTTTGATCCTATACCATCTATTTGGGATGTATGAATCACGTAGACAAACGAATCGGCCATCACACTCGCGGTACCCAATATCGCCGATCTCCCAAAAAACTATGTTTGCACCGTTACCGCTACCATCGTCGATGGAAACCTTGAGATTCGTTTTGTTAGCCAGTCTTATTGCAAATGAGACAACAATGGTGCCACTTTGTTCGGTAAAGTTTCTATAGGGATCTGGAGAACTCTCGGTTGAGTTGTCCACAACTTTTGCAGATTTCCCAGTTTTGCCATAATAAACAGTTCCATCAACAGTGAAGTTTCCATATTCCGGCCTCGTCAGTTCCCAATCTTTAGGAACCTTCCCTGTAACTTCGTTGTCAAAATTCTGCTGCAAGACTACAGTGCCTTCAGCTAATTGGTTTCTTGAGGCCATGCTCTCATTAAGCCATGTTGCAAATGATCGCGCGGAAAAAATGTCAGAGGCTAACATTAGTATGCTTACAAGAAATAATGTCAGCAAGATTTCTGAGACTGGCTTTTTATTCATTTGCTTATCAGTTGTACAGATATACAGTTTAATGATTAAAACTCTTGTGAAAGACTCTTCTAGTTAACAATTCTATTTCGATTTTCATGTTTCCGATATATTTGTATCTGTGAATCGGCTTTCTTAACGCTATTGGATTTGTAAATTATTTCTTAAAGCCGAAAAAATGAGGCGGTGCTTTATGAAACATTCGAACGCTAAGCTATTAGTCGAAGAGACTTAGACCCTTTGGGAACTACCCTTGCGGAAAAGATGGATAATTCTTTCTTGTCTATTTTTAATCTTAATGTTGCGATGTGCTAACCACATTTCCATATTTTACTGCACTAAGAAAGTTTCCAAAAATAATTTTAAGCAGGTTCCTAGAATTAACATTTTAGATGAACGGGAATGGAAATAGGTATAATACTTTTTGGCATATTGCTGATTTTTATAGGCATCTTTGCAACCAGATTGTATACCTATGGCTTGATATTTATGAAAGTGGACTAGAGCCTGAGTCCTTTTCTATTCACGATTTGTGTCTTGTATTTCTTGGAATTATATTTATACTCTGGGCATTCTTTGAATGAACACAAAATTTATATTCACACAAAATAATACTTCACGAACTCGAGATTTAAATGTACGGTTGGAAAGAAATGGAATTAAGAGCAGAAAACAAAGCCATTTTTCTCATAATAGGCATTTTGTTCGCTTGGTTTGCCCTTGGTATTATGTTCGCACAATTTTTTAGAGCAGACTTTAATATAGAATTTGACTCAGCTTTTATATTATATGGATGGTTGATACTGTGGTTCATTTGCATAGCGATTTCTTCTATTTTCCTAGGACTTGGTTTGAAAGCAAGTAAATCATAAGTTTTCCCTTCACAAGGCCGCTGAAGGCGCCAGTTAAAATTCGTTCTATTCGCAAAATTTTTAATCTTTGAAAACAGATGTTTAAGGGGTGAACTGCGTGTTATTCATAACCTTGCTTTCTCCAAAAGGAAAGGGAATAGATGCAGTAAAATATCTAAAGGGTTTAAAGGAAAAGGAAAACATCAAAATCCGAGACGTATTCTTCACTTTTGGTCGCTATGACGGAATATTAATCTTTGAAGCCCCAAATGAGAGAGAAGCCATGAAATTTGTTATGGAAACAGGCTTCACAACACAATACACCATGGAAACACTAGTGGCAGTCTCCGCAAGAGAACTTTAAAAAAATAGATGGTTCTATGTAGGCCAATGCGAGCCCCTAGCACATCCTTCGAGAAGAATAAGAAGATACGAAAAAGCTTTCACTATCTTAGCTGCTTGACTAATTCTTTAAAATTCTCCATCCATATAGTTACAGTGTTTACTTTCGGAATTTTCCTGAGCACCTCATCTATCAGCACTTTCCATTTGCTTTCATCACCCTTTGCAGCATAAAGTTCTTCGATCTCTAAGCTGTTCTCATGTAAATGTGAAATTACGAAGCCTACGATTTCGTTGTTTTCTTCAGCTGCGAGGCATATTTCTGGAAAGCCCTTAAGATGCCATTCAGTGTGCTCCTTCACCTCATTAAATTCTTGGCCAGGATATTGCTCAACAAGCAACTTTGAAATCTTATCCAACTCTGAAAGTGCTATCTTTCTTATTTTCATTTTACCACCTCACAACAGAAAGTGCACCGCATATGCTATTATTCGTTGAGATTGACATTGTCAACCCTTAAGGATTTATTAGTTGTTGCAGAACATTCAAATGGGAAAAATGTGACAGCAAGCACTGACTCCATTGAATCTGTGACAGACAAGGATAGGCAACTTATTCAGCTGCTTATTGAAAAGCCTATGTTAAGTAATGCACAGATAGCAAGAAAACTGGGGCTGTCAAGACAAGCAGTAAACGAACGGAGAAAAAAGCTTGAGCGCGAAGGTGTTATTCAACGATATGTTTATTGGAACATTGTTCCTAAACTTGGGTTAACCAAACATTTTGAAATTATCGTTGAAGGAGCACAAGAAAAGGAAATAGAAGAACTAACAGAATATCTAATAAGTGACTGGAAAGTTTCTCTGGCATGGTTTTGGGGTCCAAAAGTTGTTTCCGGCATTATTGTCACCGATCACGAAGACCTATTCACAAGAATCATTAGAGATGAATTTGCATTCGTTAGGGACATTAAACTGCAATCTATACAATTCAAGAAATTCCTTGGTCAACGAATTCTAACAAAAAAGAAAAATGTTCACGACTTGCATGATATTGCGAAAAAAGAGGCAATGAAGCTTTCAAAGAAGAAGAGTATAGAAGCCATTCTTTTTGCCACAGATCCGCAAACAAATTCTATACACCTTATTGCCTTGAAAAACCGACGTTTTCACCCATACGCTGCAATGACCTTAGCTGATAAGATTTCCGAAAATGCATACGTCCACGTTAACTATGGAACGTATGAAATGCTGAAAGAAATGATATATAATAAGAGAAAACAAGGTTTAATTCGAAGTCTAAAAATAGTTTTTGCAAGAGACGATTCAAAAGAACAAAGAATTAAACGTTTACTAAGGTTGGCAAGTCACGTATAGCTTCTTAAAGGCAACAGATATTATAGAATAAAACAAATCATACATCTAGGCAAAAAACAGTCGGAATAACACTACCACCTTACCTAATAGAGCAAGCGAGAAAAGGCAACCTAAAAATTAGCCAAACCACAGGATAAGCGCTAATCTTCATCCTCAGCTACATAGAACCCCAAAACGCACCATATCCCCAAACGACAAGGAAAGCGCGGAAACCGTAGGTTTCTGCAAGTGGACCGGGCGGGATTTGAACCCGCGACTTCCGCCTTGCGAAGGCGGCGTTCATACCAAACTGAACCACCGGCCCAACTTCCTAAAAGAACGTCGATTAAGAAAGTATTTGGAGCTTTCGGTTTAGTCTTTAATGTGAATTTTCGAGGATTAAGCTTGAGGCTTGTTTGGTTATTCGTTTTATCTTTAAGTTTTGATTGTCCCAACCTTTCCTTAAAAAAAGCTATGCAATATTCTTTAAGAGCTCGCATACCGTCTGAATACAATCAGCGCAATACCACTTATCAAGTTGTAGAATGTAAATCGCATAAGCTTCATGTCTGCAAATGTCACATTTATGCAAAGAAATAACTGAAATCTCGGATGAAACAGTTCTAGCCATTTCTCCCCTCTCCCCCTTTCCTTGATGAAGAAGGAATTCTCGAAACCTTCCACCCAAATATAGTTTGTGGAATAATCTTCTATTAACTAATGCAACGCGTAACGTCAACTGCCTCAATAACGTTAAAAAGTTCACGCTAATCTGCAGCTCTAACATTCATGACTAGATTTCTCATTCCACGAAGTAAATAAAAAGCGCTATCAATTTTGGAACAGGTCCTCGCAATCATCTTTGGGGAATTGCAATGTAGATTTTCTTATCATCCAATTGATGCTCATGCCATTTCGCTTCAGCTTCTTCGCGTTTGGTGTATAAATGAACTCTTTTAGCACGGACAAGTTCTTCCATTTCTTTCAAGTATGGCTTAAGCAGTCCAATGCTTTCATCTTCAAGTTCAGCTATGTAAACAGCTTCTAGAATATCAGTTGGCACATAACCCAATTCCTTTCTTAAGGATTGAACCCTTCGAGCTAAGTCTCGCATTAAACCTTCACCAAGCAAACTTTCGTCACGATGAACATCCAAAAAGATTTGTATCTTATTCTCAGAGGCTGACACCCATCCCTCTTGAGAAGTATATTCTGCAGCTTCTTGCGTATATTCTGCAGTTTTCACGTTTGCAAGTTCAAGGAATAGTTCCTCAACATCTTTCAGAACATTGCAAACTTTTTCAGTAGCCACAACAACCATTCTGCTAAGCGGCCATCTCCTTTTTAACTTGGCTGATTGCCTAGCAGAATAAACCAGCGAAACACACTTGAATAACGTTTGAAAAGCTTCTTCTAAGGCTTTGTTTCGTATTTTCTCGTCTTCTTTCGGCCAACTTTCAAAGTTCACTGATTCTGGCAACGCTGGATTGAGTTTTTTGTAGACTTTTTGGTATAAGGCTTCGCTTAGGTATGGTGCAACAGGGTTGAAAAGAAGCGTAACCGTTTTTAGAGCATGACACAAGGTCACATATATTGCTAGTCTTCTGTCGAGGGTTTCTGGGTTGTCTGTCCATAGCTCTTTCCGAACCATGGGCACGTAAAGTCTGCTTATAGTTTCTATGACATAATCTTCTAAGGCTGCAAGGGCAAAGTTGAATTCACACGTTTTCAGTCTAGCAGTGTATTCCTCTATTGTTTCCTGAAGTTTTGACAATAGCCATACGTCTGGATTTTTAATATGATTTTCTTCTTTTGCCCATTTCAGCGTGTGCTTCTGCGGGTTAAAGTTGTCGAATTCTGCATTTTGTACAAAGAATTTGGTTAAGTGATACAGTGTGGATAATACCTGGTATGAGCGGCGGCTTAGCTCCTGCGGGTCAAAATCATTAGTGTCTATGGGAGAGCATTTTCGCAGTACGTAAAATCTGAATACATCTGCTGAATATTTTTCTAATGTTTTGTTGGCTTCTAATATGTTTCCGAGGCTTTTGCTCATTTTTCTACCTTTTGCGTCTTGAGTCAGACCTTGGAATAAGAATGCCTTGTATGGTGATTCCGCTTTTCCAGTCAGTATGACATGTTCTAGGAGGAGGGAATTGGCCCATCCTCTTGTCTGATCCATGGCTTCCGTCAAGAAGTCGACTGGCACGTATTTCTCAAACTCTTCGTCTGTAAATCTAGCGTGTGGAGAGGCTCCGCTGTTATGCCAAGTGTCCAATACGAATGGTTCTCTATGCATTAGTCCTTCGCATTTTTCGCATCTTAGTGATATGCGGTCAACCCAAGGCTTGTGAAGCTCAAAATTTCCCTGCGGTTTTTCTGTGGCCTTTTCTATGAGTTCCTTTTTGCTTGCTACAATTGTTTTTGCTTTGCATTTTTCGCAAACCCATACAGGTAGTGGTGTGCCCCAGACGCGTTCTCTCGATATGCACCATGGTTTGCCTTCTCTCAAGAATGAGAGGAAACGGTTTTTGGGGCTTTCGAAGAAATACTCCACTCTTTGCGCCGCTTCCACAACTTTCTCGTTTATTTTGTCTGTTCTTAGGAAATATTCCCTCCTAGCAAGCCAAACTAGCTTGTGATGAGAACGCCAGCAAGTTGGGTATTCATGCTTTATGGTTTTTGCTTGAACAAGTAAGCCCTTCTTGCGTAGTTCCTCGATAACCATTGCGTCTGTATCCCTTGAAAATACACCATTAAAAACTCCAGCCTCACCTGTGAATTTGACTTCATCATCGAAGGGAGCGAAAATTGGAACATTGCGTTTCTGGGCAGCAAAGAAGTCTTCTTCACCATTCCCTGGAGATAGATGCACAACTCCTGTCGCCGTGTTCACGTCCACAAAGTCTTCACAAACAACTCTATGCACCAGTGGATGCTTATCCAGTTCTGCCTGTTTTGGAATTAAATCCTTAAATGGATAGTCATATTTTGTGCCTTCAAGGCTTTTGCCCATAACCGTTTCTGTGACTTCATAGTTCTCTATGCCTAATTCTTGCATTACTGGTTCAACTCGGGGCTTGACAATTATCCATTTTTCTTTGTCGATTTTGACTTTTGCGTATTCTGCTTCTGGATGAACTGCCGACATTGTGTCTGTGATAAGCGTAAAAGGCATTGTTGTCCATACGAGGAAATATTCGTCTTGGCTGTTGGCTATTTTGAATTTGAAGTATAAGGATGGGTCTTCAACCTCCCTATAGGCGTCTTCGTAGCCGACTTCTGCGCTGCTTAGGCTGGTTTGGCATCCTGGACAGTAGGCAACAACATAATGGCCTTCTTCTAGTAGGCCTTGCTCCCATGCGCGCTTTAGGTATTGCCACTCCCTTTCAATGTAGTCGTCCAGATATGTCCAGTAAGCCTTGTCTTGGTCTATGAAGATTCCAAGTTTTATGTCAGCATCAACCCATGCCCTATGATACTTCATGATAGCCTTCTTACATTCTTCTATGAAGCGTTCTTCGCCGACTCTTTCTAATAGTTCCCGCTTGTTTTTCACGCCTAAGAGCTTTTCAACTTCCAGCTCTACGGGTAAGCCTTGGCAGTCCCATCCAGCCCAGAAGGGCATGTAATAGCCTTGCATTGTTTTCCATCGGTAGTGAAGGTCTTTCATTACGCGTCCTCTGGCATGTCCCACATGTGGTATGCCGTTGAGTGTTGGTGGTCCCTCAACCCATCCCGAAACGCCATTGTTATTCTTTTCTCTAAATTCCATTAGGTTCTTTTGGGTTTGGTTTTTGTTCCAGAATTCGCGGATTTGTTTTTCAAGTTCAAGCGGGCGATAATCCATTGTAAGGCATTTTTCAGAATTAGCTCCGAATTTGGCGGTCACCTTTCATCCCAAATGCACCCGCAAATACACAATGATAGCAACAGCACAATATAACCTTTTTGAATTAACATTTAGATATAACACGCAAATGACGACATCGAAGCAATCGCTGACGAAAGAATGATAAGCCATTCTCCTAATAGGGTAGTTGTATTGAGCATGGGAGAAATGAAAACCATGAAAAACAGGGCTGGGTATCCTACAGTTGAGCATGAACAAGCAGCAGATTTTATTGTGAAATACTTCTCCTCATTCTCTGAGGTGGAAGCCATAATACTTGTAGGTTCATGTGCATGTGGGAAAGCCAGCATTGACAGCTGCCTAGACATTGCTATTCTTGTGCCGCCAGAGGAGCTTTCAAAAATGGAAACTACACTCGAAAAGCGATGGACCGAATTCTACGAAAGAGAAAACATTTTCAGAAAACTGCTGAAAACAGGAAGATACTCCCATGTTGACTTAAACTTCACTGACGGATGCTTTTCGCCTAAACCGCGTGATTGGACCTCTGGACCGGATGAATTCGAGCTAGAAATAGGCAATACGTTTGTGTACAGTGCGCCTCTATGGGAACGTGGCGACTATTTTAGATGTCTCAAAAGCAAATGGGTGCCATACTACGACGAAGCACTTCGCCGCGAAAGACTAAACATGGTCCACAAATATTGCTTCAATAACCTTGATCATATTTCTCTTTATGTGGATCGAGGCCTGTACTTTCAAGCTTTCGATCGACTATACAATGCGTTCAAGGAGTTCCTCCAAGCCCTTTTTATTTCTCGCCGCACTTATCCCATAGCTTACGACAAATGGATACGAGAGCAAGTCGAGGAAATCTTGAGAATGCCAGAGCTTTACAGACAACTGCCAAGACTCCTTGAAATAGAGCATTTTGAAAGCAAGGAAATAGCCAAGAAGGCGAAGAATCTGCGGCGTCTTTATGAAGAGTATGTTATAGAATAATTAGCACCCTTCGAGAGCAAAGGAGAAGGGAATTACGGGAGATTTCGCCATTCTAGCCTAAAATAACCTTTTTGAGGAATTTAATCATATTCCCAGTTCTTTGAGCATTGTGACATATTTTTGTCCTTTTTCGTCAAGGAACTCTCCTATCTGTTTGAAACCCAGCTTTTTATAGAATGCCGTAGGAATTTCGAAAGGAATTGCTCTTGTGGAAACCTCGGTCCATATTTTCTTCTTACCTCTTTCTAATGCCCACTCACATACCTTTTGAATCAAAGTTGCGCCAATTCCTTTCTGCCTATACTCTTTTTTCACCGCAATCCAGCAAAGATGAGTCTCATTGTAACCATTATTTTGCCTTAAAGCCTTGTCTTCTTCTTCATATCCGCTCGGGGTTCCTTTAAGCCAGCCGCCTACAGCTCCTACAGAAACCCTCTTATCTTCTGCAAAAAAGACGATAGCATCCGGGGAGGCCAACATTCTTTCGATATAGTCTACATCAGGACAAATGAAAGGCAGATGATTCTTCAACATAGTTCCGTCTCCTTTCATAGCTTGAACAAGACTTATCAAAGGACATCATCTCTTCTTTATATCTCAGAATCATTGAATAAAAACTTTACATTCCTATATTTCATAGGCGAAAAGACGAGCGCCAATGACAAAATAAAAAGTAGGGATTTACGGAAAAATTTCGCCACTGCAAGCTGAAATAACCCTCTTTGATCAGCAATTAACTTTTTCTATGTTAACCAATGTTCATTTCCTTAACCAATGTAAGCCAGAGTAGATTGCTAACATAATAACTGCTAACTCCACTGTTATTGAAGCTAATCCAAGGTAGAAGGGGTTTCCATATGCTAAAGGATAGATTACGTAGGGCATTTTTTCATGGGTAAACATGTCAAAGAGAATGTGGCTGAAGCCGCCGAACAAACTGCAAAGGTATATACTCAACAGCGGATACCCCACTTGAACAGGCTCAAGCCGTACAGCATTATATGTAGACCATAATCTTTCCTTAAGGAAGCGCTCCATCATGAAAACTCCAAATGTGACAAGGAGAGGATAGACTGTTAGTGCTAATGTGAAGCCATGCCAAATCTTATGATTTAAAGGGTCTCCGATTAAGAAATAGTAAAGGGGTTCCAAATCTACAAATGTAGATGAAACTGCCAAGGCAAGAGGGTCAATTCTTCTCTTATCCTTGAAATAGAGAAACATAAATGCGAGTCCGTGAAAGGGAGTTATTGGCATGTCATTCCAACGGTATTTTCTTCCCGCTAAAATCACGTTTTAAAATTCCAAACTCGCTTTTTACCTCTCTTAATTGATTTGCCGTGAATACTGGGCCGTCTCTACACACGCGATACTTGCCTAAAACACAGCTTCCGCACAAACCTATGGCACACCGCATTAGGCGTTCAAGGCTTGCTTCTAGGCTTATTCCGTGTTTTTCAGCTAAATCAAAAACCTTCTGCATCATCTGCTCCGGCCCACAAGTGTAAATCACATCAAATTTTTCTTCGTTCAAGAGCTTTTCTAACGGTGTTGTGGCTAAGCATTTGATGCCATAACTGCCATCCTCCGTCGTAGCGACCACATTCTCTTTACCACATATTTCTTCTAGCTTCTCTACAAATAGCAGTTCTTCCCTTGTTTTGGCGCCCACCACAAAAACCAGCTTGGATGCTTTTGACGCCAGTCTTTTGGCTAAAAATAATAACGGAGCTATGCCTGTTCCACCACCAACCATCAATATTCTTCCTTTCGTTAATGTAAAACTGTTACCAAAAGGTCCGCGCAACCCAATAATTTCGCCAGCCTTTTTATTGTGTAAGGTTTGTGTAGCTTCGCCAACCTTTTTAACAGCCACAGAAACTTTGCCATTCTCGTTTGCGTCCAAAATGCTTAATGGAATTTCATCAACGCTAGGAATCCAAAGCATTAGAAACTGGCCTGGCTTAGCCCTTGCGCATCCTCTGTCTTTAAATGTGAAGGTTTTGACTGTTGGGCCTTCAGTTTCTACGCCTAAAATGCGCATGATTCTTAACTGGTTAGCTGCGGTGCGATAAGCCGACAATTTCCTCCACACTCCTGAAACCTTTCCTCTGTAAATAGGCGTCGATTCCTCGTGCAACTGCCTTGAATATGCTTGGACCTTTTATGGCTATGGCAGTGCCTATTTGAACTGCTGAGGCTCCTGCAAGTAGGAATTCCACTGCGTCTCGCCAGTTAGTTACGCCTCCGCATCCTACTATTGGCACTTTAACTTGCTCATGAATTTCGTAAATGCACCTAACGGCTATGGGCTTTATTGCTGGGCCGGATAAGCCGCCTATTTTGTTGTTTAGGATTGGCATGGCAGTTTCCGTATCTATTGCCATTGCTTTAACTGTATTTATGGCTGTTAAGGCGTCTGCACCAGCTTTAACAGCGGCTTCCGCAATTTCTACTATATCTGTAACGTTTGGAGATAGCTTGACAAAAATAGGCCTTTCCACAACAGCCTTAACTTTCCTCACAACTTCGGCCAGAATTTTTGGGTTCTGCCCAATTTCAGAGCCTGTCTCCTTAACGTGAGGACAAGAAACATTAAGCTCCACAGCATCGGCGCCTGCATCTGCAGCTTTTTTGGTCACTGCTGCATATTCCTGTGCTGCGAAGCCATAGACGCTTACGATTAAAGGAACATTCAGAGAGGTTTTTGCTTCATGAATCTCCTTGACAAACTCGTTTATTCCAGGGTTTGGGAGCCCCATGGCGTTGATTAAGCCACAGCTTGTCTGCACTATTGTTGGGTTCGCGTAACCCTTCCGTGCCTTTAAACCAACCGATTTTGTAACTACGGCGCCGGCTCCACCCTCAACTATTCTTTCTAATGTTTCTGTGGAATAACCAAGAATGCCAGAAGCCAACATTGTCGGATTAGCAAGTCTTAAACCAGCTAAACTAATGCTTAAGCAACTACTCTTCAGATTCCTCACCACGAACAGTTTTCAGTAAAGGTTATCATTTTAGTAAGATAAAGTTTAGTTCTTCAGGTGCAGGTAATGCTATCTAACGTTGGGGTTAAGGCTGTTCTTTTCGATCTCGGAGGAACACTTATAAAAACTGTCGACGCTCCGAAGATTTACAGGAGAATTTTGGAAGTTTATGGAGTTAAAGTCTCAGTTGATGCCATCGCTAAGTCTCATAAGGAAAATGAAAAAGAATTTGATCTTGAAGAAATGGTTGCGATGGAACAAGAATTTTGGGTTAAATGGAACTTGAGGGTTTTGGGAAGAGTTGGTATAAAAGAGAATAGAGAGTTTCTGGCGAGAAAAATTGACGAATTGTGGTGGGAATACGCTGAGTTAGAAGTTTATTCAGACGTATTGGAAACTCTTGCTCAGTTGAAGCGTAAGGAAATAAAAATCGGAGTGGTGACAAATGGATTTGAGAAGGATTACAAACAAATTCTGCAGAAGCTTAATTGGACGAATTATTTTGATGTTGTCGTCGGAGCAGATGCTTGTCACAAGGCGAAACCAAATAGGGAAATATTTCTTTATGCTGTTAACAAACTTGATGTAAACCCAAAGGAAACAATATTCGTGGGTGATTCTGTGAAATATGATTATGAAGGCGCCAGAAAAGCTGGGCTAAAACCTTTACTTATCAACCGAAATGGAAAAGCATTGGCAGATGTTAAAACAATAACAAGTTTAACTGAAGTGCTACTTTATGTTTAAACCCATTTAGAAAAAGGGATAGCTCGTTTTTACCATTACTCTGCTATTTTTTCTTTTTTCGCCCAAGTTCTGGTTCTGCTTCCTCAGCACCCAAGAGTATCCTTAAAGACTTTACTTCTTCCCTAAGCATGCTTATTTCACTTTCTAAAGCTTTAGCTTTGGAATCAGCCATCTTTTTTAGCTCTTCAATTTCTAACAAAAGATTCTTCCGTTCAGTTTCTAACGATTTAAGCCTTTCCACCACATTTCTAAGATTGCTCATAAATTCCAACTCGCCAGATACCGCCTTTTCATAGTATCTGTTTTTGAACACTTAAAATTTATGCAAATTAGCACTAAAGCCAGCTTTAAAAATGTCTGAAACAACTATTTATTAAGATAAAGCTTAGCAATAGTTAATTGACGCGAAGTATTTTGATAACGGAGGAAGCGTAAGTAATGAAGGCTACAATAGCTGAATGCCCATTTGGCATAATGGCTTTCAACGAAGAAAACAAGTTAATAGAAAAGATTTTGTTTCCTAAAAACCCGCAAAACTCAGCTAAATCCCTAATGAAAATTGAAGCAGGAAAAATGCTGGATGAAGTTGCGGAATTAATCAATAGGCTGAGGAAAATCGGTTATAACACCTTTGTTTTCGAGAACACAAGCCTCGCCAACGAAGTTCAAGCAAAGTTTAACGTTACGGTAGAGGTTTCCAAGCCTTCTAAGGCTGGCGAAATGCTTCGTTCAAACATGGAGAAATTTTCCGTTGAAACAGGCTTTGTAAAGAACGCTGAGGAATTCAGCCTTTGGATGCATAACGTAACAATGGAAATGGCTAAGCTACGGGTTAAAGGAGCAGTTGAGAAAAGAGATTTAATCATCGCCCAAGCTATTCAAACGCTCGATGACTTGGACAAAACCATAAACCTTTTCATGGGCCGCGCTAGGGAATGGTATGGCATTCACTTTCCAGAACTTGACCGCCTATTGGATAAACATGAAACCTACGCTCGTCTAGTGCTTAAGCTTGGCAGTAAAGAAAACTTTGCAGCTGAAGAACTCGAGAAGGAGGAAATTCCGAAGTCGAAAGCCGAGCAAATAGCCAAAGCGGCGGAAACATCCATGGGCGCAGATCTAGCAGAAACAGATCTAACACAAATTCAAACCTTATGCAAGAACACAATCAGCCTATACCAGCTGAGACAAACATTGGAGGATTACTTGGACAAAGCCATGGATGAGGTTGCACCAAACATGAAAGCCATTGTGGGCTCTCTCTTAGGAGCGCGTCTAATCGCGTTGGCTGGAGGCTTATCAAACCTAGCCCGGCGACCAGCAAGCACAATACAAGTCTTAGGAGCAGAAAAGGCTCTTTTCCGCTCACTAAAGACTGGAACAAGACCACCAAAACATGGAATTATTTTCCAACACACATACTTGCATGAAGCCAAGAAATGGCATAGAGGTAAGATCGCGAGAGTTTTAGCTGGAAAATTAGCCATAGCCGCGAGAATAGATGCCTTCGGAGGCAGACACATGGGCGAGGAGCTGAAAGCCAATTTGGAAAAGCGAATTGAAGAGATTCGTGAAAAATACGCTGAGCCTCCTCAAATCTCAGAGAAGAAGCCTAGATACGAGAAGAAGGGGAAAAAGAAGAAACGTGCAGGTAAAGGTTAGACCTCACCCGCATTTCCAAGCAATCTATCAAGTAACGCTGGAAGATGGAGCCCAAAGACTGGCGACAAAAAACTTAACACCGGGAAGAAACGTTTATGGTGAGAGGCTCAAACGCTATGAGGGTGTTGAATATCGCGTCTGGGATGCCTTTAGGAGTAAATTAGCAGCAGCCATCCTTAAAAACCTAAAAACCGTTCCAATAAAGCCAAGTCACAAAGTTCTCTATTTGGGCGCGGCTTCTGGGACAACCGCAAGCCACGTTTCAGACATCGTGGGCGAAAAAGGCCACGTCTACTGCGTGGAGTTTGCCCCAAGAGCCATAAGAGAACTGGTTAACAACGTATGCGCATATAGGCTTAATATGTCACCAATTCTTGAAGACGCACGCTTTCCAGAAAAGTATTCAATGTTCATGAGCGGGAATGTTGATGACATTTACTGTGACATTGCCCAGCCGGAACAAGCCAAAATTTTAGCAGACAACGCCGACCTATTCCTTAAAAAGTCTGGGTCGATAATGCTTGCCGTCAAAGCCCAAAGCATAGATGTAACAAAGGAACCATCGGAAGTCTATAAAAGCGAAGTCAAAGTTTTAGAAAACCGAGGCTTCCACATCGAAGAAATTGTGCATTTAGAACCATACGACAAAGCCCACGCCATGATAGTAGCCCAAATCCACTGACTTTATCTTCTAGAAGATAAGTATAGTTTATATTCAACAATGCAATGATATTTTTTGTGACAGTCCGATGACTTATAGGGAGAAGGAGAGGGTAAAGGCTCCGGGAGATGTGCTCAAGGAAGCAGGTTTTAATGTTTCTGTAAGGTGTTGTTCAAGACCAAGCTGCTTCGACTATGCAGCTAGAAAGGATGAAAATATCATTTTCATAAAAGTTCAATCAGATATCGATACCTTCTCTCCAAGCGAGTCATCAGAGCTAAGGACTATATCCGAATGTGTATCAGCTGCTTTACTTTTAATAGCCGAGAGAACCCGTGAAAAACCCTTAGAAAACGACACAGTCTACTCAAGATACAATGTTTTTACCGTCACTCCTAAAACTTTTGAAAACACAGTCCTTCGTAAGATATATCCTCTGATACAAGCTGGTCCAGGAGGTTACTATGTTGAAATTGACAGCGAAACCATCAAACGTAAAAGACAAGAGCAAGGCTTGTCAGTGGGTGAAATGGCTGAGATGATAGGCATATCGCGGAGAACCCTTTATGGCTATGAACGGGGAATGGCAAAAGCCTCAGTAACAGTCGCATACAACCTAATACGGACTCTAGGGGTTCCAGTTGCCAAACCCGTGAATGTATTTGAAAAGTCAAAGAGTCAACGCAAATGTTTCTTTATAAAAGCCAAAAATGTAATTGCAAAATATAGGCTTCTTCAGAGAATCTTGAGAAGGCTCACGCGGTGCAATATGACAACAGTAAAGAAGGCGCCATTTGACTTCGTCATTGATGTTCCGGAAGAAAAAATGAGAATCATTGGCGGAATTGCGAAGAACAGAGAGCCAGAACTGGATAAAAGAGTTGATGAAATTCTAAGCGTAAGCAGAATTATACAAGCCTATCCAATCCTCATAACAGAAGGACAAAGACCATTAAACAAGGATATTTCATGCATCTACAGTGAAGAGTTTTCCAAAATTAAAAGTCCAGAAGATTTGATTTGTAAAGTTTAAATGAGCTTTGTTTGACGTGAATTGTTCTCGTTTTTAGCTTTTTTGGCTGGTTTCCATGATTTTCTAACGAATTCTGGGTATTCCCCCAATTTTTCTAGGCACTGCTGAAGAAAGCTTATAGTTTTGGGGTCTGTTGGATAGCCGCATCCAAAATCGCCATATGCATTCTTTAACTCTGCAATCTCCTTGTCTCTTTCCACTTTGGCGATTATTGAGGCTGCAGAAACTATGGGATATTTCCTGTCAGCTTTATGCTCGGAAACAATTTCCACTTTAAAGGGTAAACACTCCAATATGTGTTGTTTGAATCTTTCTTCTAAAACGTCTGAGGCGTCAACGTAAGCTATGTCTGGCTTGAGGTTTTCTATTACTTTTGCCATGGTTTGCGCCTCCAATCTGTTCAATCTGTGAAGCTTTCTGCCAGTTTGAACAACCTTGTCGATTTCTTTCGGCGACAACTTTATCACGTTGTATTTTTGGGCAATTTTTTTGATTTCAAGCGCGAGTGTTTCTCGCCTGTGTGGAGACAAAAGCTTCGAGTCTCTAACTCCTAGTTCTTTAAGCTTCTGTAAATCCTCTTCCTTCATCATGACTCCTGCAATTACTAATGGACCGATTACCGATCCACGTCCTGCGTCGTCCACACCAGCTACTAGCATTGGAAAATCGCCTTTTACCAAGAGGGTATTTGAACTTCAAAGCTATAACACTTTATTTTCCAAAAATGTTGCATAGTTTTTTGCATTTAAGCAGAAAGTTTCATATTTTGCTTTTCGATACTTGTCTCTATGCCCGAAGGACTTGAATTCTTAATTTCTGGAATATTTTTTGGTCTTGCTGCGGGAATATCTCCTGGGCCTCTTCTCGCTTTGGTTTTTTCTGAAACTTTGAAGTTTGGAAAATGGGAGGGAATAAAGATTGCAGTTTCTCCTTTGATTTCGGATTTACCAATTGTTCTGTTTGTGTTGTTTATACTCTTGAATTTGGTGAATAATAGTTTTGTAGTTGGAATAATCTCTCTATTTGGTGCTTGTTATCTGATTTATTTGGGTTTTGAAAATTTGCGAGTTAACATTGACAGATTTGAGGTTAAGCTTGCTAGAAAGGATGCTCTGAAACGAGGTGTTATTGCAAATTTGTTGAGTCCTCATCCTTATTTGTTTTGGCTTTCTATTGGTGGTTCAATGGTTTTCAAAAGTTTAGACGTAGATGTCTCTGCAACAGTTTTGTTCGTTTTAGGCTTTTATAGTCTGCTTATTGGGTCAAAGGTGAGTGTTGCTTTGATTGTGGAAAAGTCTAGGGCGTTTATTAAAAGTAAACATTATCTTTACATTGTTCGCGCTTTAGGAATCGCATTAATCGTATTTGCATTAATTTTTGTGAAGGAAGGTCTAATCCTAATTGGATTACTCTAAGAGCCTCAACTTCTAGCGTTGGAGCAATGAAATGTTTTTTATGCATGTTGCACGCAGATATAATAGTTTGAAAGGAGGTTAAGGCATGGAGTTGAAGGGTAGTAGGACTGAACGGAATTTGTTGGCGGCATTTGCTGGCGAATCGCAGGCTAGGACACGCTATACTTTTTTTGCAAGCGTGGCTAAGAAGGAGGGTTTTGAGCAGATTTCGGCTGTTTTTCTGGAGACGGCTGATAATGAGAAGGAGCATGCGCAGTTGTTTTTTGAGCTTTTGAAGGGTGGATTGGTGGAGATTTCGGCTGCGTATCCTGCGGGTGTCATTGGGTCAACAGCGGTGAATTTGAGTGCTGCTGCTGAAGGCGAGAAACATGAGTGGGGCACGCTTTATCCTAATTTTGCTGAAGTTGCTGAGGAAGAAGGTTTTGTGGAAGCGGCTAGAACTTTTCGGATGGTTGCGAAGGTTGAAGAATATCATGAAAGGCGATACAGAAAGTTGCTGGCAAACATTGAGTTGGGCAAAGTGTTTAAGAAGGATTCAGCGGTCATGTGGAAATGTAGGAATTGCGGTCACGTTTTTGAGGGCAAGGAAGCACCTGAGAAATGTCCAGTGTGTGCGCATCCGAGAAGCTACTTCGAACTATGGTGCGAAAACTACTAAACCAACATTTTCGAAGTTTTCATT
>Ga0315306_10000121_pt1 | contig 36965 bp, 38 predicted proteins | sample TDP1_MG_FD_203803 | JGI IMG/M metagenome (GOLD analysis project Ga0315306, IMG submission 203803) | Freshwater sediment microbial communities from Lake Towuti, South Sulawesi, Indonesia - TDP1 | ecosystem: Environmental > Aquatic > Freshwater > Lake > Sediment | place: Indonesia: South Sulawesi... | reverse complement strand
AGAATATTATGAGCGGCTACGACATTATCGGGTTTATTCACAACAAGTTCCAAATGCTGGTCAGCTCAGGCACCGTCTATTCCCTACTGTACTCCATGGAGAGGGAAGGATTAATAGAGGGTAGGTGGAACCAGAGAAAGAGGGTTTACAAGCTGACCGAGAAGGGCGAGGAAACCATCAAAGCTATCATGAATGCAAACAACGAAATTCAAATTCTTGTTAAAAGCCTCTTGTCGTACTAAAGAACAAACCAAGGTAGCAGGCATCGAGAAAAGTGATGATCTGAGACTCTTCCTCGTTTGATTGTTCTTAAAGTTTTAGGGCGAGCTGGTCTACAGCCTTCTTCACCTTGTTCCACTCGTCGAGGTTTCTCAACTGGAACTTATGTTTTCTCTTCCACCTTCCATCTCGGAACTGCCACATATACATGGCGATAGAACGCTTTCCGTAGGATTCGATCATCGCCACTGCCGCCCACCATTTTTCGCTTCTGAAGATAGTTACGTGATCAACCACTTTGTAAAAGTCTGAAATTGGAAGCTTTTCACTCATTTTCTGTCTCCTCTTTCCATATCAATAGTGATTTCAATTTAAATTCTTTCATGTGCTAATCGTACCGACTTGACAAAATCCTCTTCCTTAGACTTCTCATCTCATCCGCCACAAACCTCGAGAAACGCAACTCCTCCACCTCCTCCCTTAACCTCCTTAACTCCCTCAACACCTCCCCCAAAAATTCTTTTTGATCACCCAACTCGCAAACCTCTGTTTAGCCTAAACATTTATCGACCATCGTAATACTCACGATATTAATGGTCTCAACTCTATAAAAGAGTTGTTTATCACACCTCAACAATGAAAATGAAGATTAAACCTGTGTAAAAGATCTATCCGACCGCTAAAACCCCTTCAAAAACCTTGTCCTCAGCAACGTCCAGCTCCTTTGCTAACCAAATCTTCAACAACCTGGTGTCCCGAGGAAACTCCCCGCTATAAGTCAGAACCCGCCCCCCTTTCAAGGCATCAGCTTGAAAAGTCTTCTCCGCCTCCCTAAAAAGAAAAGAAACAGTCTCCGCACCAGTTGCCAACACCTTGAAATCTTCCCACTGCTTACACCTAACAATCACTGCCGGTCCATGGGCATAAACCATCGCTTCACGGGGAGAGGAAATAAACTTAATCAATTCAGAGATCTCGGTTTGAAGGCTCGAGAGACGCTCCTCAACCGCCTCTATCTTGCCCGACACCTCACCGGTTTCACCAAACCGCTTTGTTACTTCACCCAGTTCACCAACCAACCGGTCCAGATCCTTCTCATGCTCCTTAAGTACACTTATAATAAAGTCGAGGGCCTCAAGAGCCTCACTCTTCGTTGGCTTTTTCGTCATGTTCTCTCTCCCATACAACGATTAATACTTTAAGTTTTGTGCAGATAAAGGTAGCGAATCGAGAAACTATATCGATACAAAAGCACGCGTATACTAATTGATAATTCAAACCAAGGAAACTGATGGAAATGACCCAATGAATTCTTCGATTAAAACGCGGAAGGCGCGTATCTAGAATTCATATTTCCACGTTAAGTGGAGATGTCTCCCGCAAACTCCCTCTTTTTCTTTTTACGAAACATATTGCGCCTGCAAGGTTCAAACTCCCAACTATGCGCGCGCGAAAGCGCCTTTTGTTCATCAACCAGCCTCATTAATGCACTTCTTTCTTCTTCAAGAAAAAAATCCCTGCAAAGAGTAGCCCGATTGAGATTCCCAACCATACGGCAAGCGACATTAGTGGTGTGTAATACGGCGTAAGAGGTAAGGAGGGGGACGCTATGCCTTGATCCGTATCCACAACGCCCTTCAACTGATACACGCCCGTGAATATCCCAAAAATCTGCTGAGTTGAAGGGGAAAGAGTGATTCCGCTGGATGTTAAGAACATTATGAATACGTTTCCGAGGTGATATCCTAAGTCCAGATGGTAGAATTGGTAGTCTTCATACATTCCGCTGGCGACTGCACGAATGATGAAGAACCCAAAGTAGACGAGTATGACAAGAAGAACTGGCCCCATCGAAGCTTTAAAGGGACTGTCGAAGATAGTACTGAGCGCCATGCCAATGGTGCCGAAAAGCATCATTGTGAAGACCGCGTAGGGAATTGTGAAAAAAGCGAGAAATAAAAGCATCTCCAACACCACCGCGTCGACTCTGAACAGGAAGCACATCAAATGTGCTGCGCTTGTGAGAGCTACTACCTGAATGATAATGCCAACGATTAGAAATCCAATGAACTTACCTAGCAGAATCTCCCATCGCCGTATTGGCTTGCTGATCAAAATACTGAGGGTTCGTTCAGAGCTCTCCTTCGCGACGAAACCCGCCGTTGTTGTACCGGTTATGAGGGCGAGGGATATTCCGGATATCCAGATAAAGCTAAACAATAAGAAGAATTCCTTAACAACTCTGAACTGGGTTTCAAGGGATCGCTGTGAAAGGGTTGCTCCAACATTGGGAGGAAGGGAAAGGATGAAGAAGATGAATATTGGAAGACCGAGGGTAAAGGCAAGGATCGGGATTACTCGACGTGGAGTGCTGATGTCTCTAAGGGTCTTAATGGTCACGATGTGAAATCTAACCATGATTACTGTCCCTCACTTTTCTCCACCACTCTAATGAAGATGGCATCAAGAGACAATTGAACTAGCGTGAATTCTCGGAGGCTAATCTTCTTTTTAGCTAGTAGCGATGGTAGTGCGTCATGCAACGCTTTTGGTTCAGGAGCGACGAGTTGAATTTTGCCCTCCTCGTCCCGCCATAAGCTTTCTATTCCTTCAAAGTCTTTCAGAAGGTTGTATACATAGTCATTTTTGGAGGTATCCAAAACGTAGTGGTTGCCTGAAAACTCACGCTTAAGGGATTTCACATCCTTATCCACCACGATGTTTCCGCGATTTATGATGGTAACGTTATCCGCCATCCTCTCAATCTCGCTGAGTATGTGGCTACTTACAAAAACGGTTAAACCACGTTCATCTACGATTCTCCTTATTTTCTCGATGATGGAAGCTCGACCTATGGCATCCAGATTCGCCGTGGGTTCATCAAGTATAAGGAGTTCAGGTTGGTGTACGAGAGTTTGAGCCAGTCCAAGTCGCTGTTTCATGCCGGCCGAGTATCCCTTAATGGTACGGAAGGCCACATCGGACATCTCAACCATATCCAATGCGTCGACAACCCTGTCATCTACCTCGGCCCTTGGAACCCCGCCGAGGCGCGCCATGTATCTAAGGTAATTGAAGGCGTTCATACCTTCGTATAAGGCGGGATATTCAGGGAGGTACCCTATCATCCTGCAAGCCCCAACTGAACCAGCTGGTTCACCTTTAATGAAGGCGCGTCCAGAGGTGATGCCGATGGCTCCCACAAGCATTTTTATGGTTGTGGTCTTGCCAGCCCCATTTGGTCCTAGAAATCCGTGTACTACTCCTTGCTTGACTGTGAAGTCAATGTTGTTAACAGCTCTGACCGGGTTCTTGTATATGTGTTTGTATAATTTTCCTACCTTTCCGTAGACCTTCGTTAGGCTCTCGACTTTGATCATTGGAATCTTTTTATCGTCTGTTATGCTTCTGGAGTTCGACGAGTCTTTCAAGAGGATGCTCCTCCATTTTTCTTGGTATGTGTTCTTTGATTTGACGAGGGACGGGACTTGAATTTAGGCCGTAACTTGCCCAAAATTCTTCCTCCAACAAACTTCCATATGATAAGGTTAACTATGGCGACTCCAAAGATCACGTTTAAGACCTGATACAGGGAGTTGTTTCTTTGAACAGTTATGAATAATGTGTCGCTTGCGCTTACCCCGAATCGGTCCGTGACCCTAACCTCAACGGCGTGTCTGCCTGAGGCTAGATTTAGAATCAAGCTATTTCCGTCCACACGACCATAGGAAAGGCCGTCCAAAAACACCTCTTGCAACGCGATTTCACCTTCGACATCCCAAGCTAGCGTCACTTCACCGCTGAAGGATTTTTCAGTGTTTTCGGGTTGGGTGATGGAGACTCCGAAATCCAAGTTAGGGAAAAGTATAGCGCCTACATACGTGTTTAATACAACATATTCTTGGGTGTCAACCATGGACAAAGATGTGAAGGGCGTCCGCAGGAGGATTTTAGCATCGTTGGAAGACCGATAATCCACCACAACATACTCTGTCATCCATTCTTCCCTCGATGGGGGATAGCTAATCGAGAAGGCGAGTTCCTTCGAGCCGTCTCCAGTAATGTCAAGGAATTGCGTCATTCCCAACACAGGTATCTTTAGAGTCCAGTCACCCGCGCGTGCAGTCCTCTCCTTAAACGATATTGTGGAGTGTAGAGTAGCGTCCTTCACGTTTATGACTGCAATCTCATGGGCTTGCTCCGGGTTTTGATCGGTATATGCAATGACTAAGTCGTCTACTCCATCGCCAGTTATATCGTCGACAACCGTTGCGGGCATAAATTCTGTTGCCTCAAAGCCCTTAAGGAACGTTTTTTCCCAAGTCCAGACTTCCATCCGTCCAAGATCCCAAGTCCAGATGGTTGAGCCTGTGGCACCGCTTAGAACGAAGATGCTTGCACCTTCCTCTCCCCGCGGGGCGGTGACAATGGTGTCTTTGACTCCGTCTCCATCAAGGTCGCCTGCAGCATATTTTACAGTGGGGTTTATATCCCATCTTATCTGGAAGTGGGTGACGTTAAAGTTTGGGCTACCTAAGACTCTGATGTATGGGGCTTCCTCTTCTTGGATAAAAACGCTTAGGTCCGGCATATTGTCTCCGTTTACATCATCAATTACATGCACAGTTATGGGGTCAAAGTTTCTCAGTTGTGACATGAAGGAGATCTGGTTCGTGAAGTTACCGTCGCTACTAACGGTTTGTAGATTATTTGGTCCATCCCCAGACAGCACGATGTCGCGTTTTCCATCCCCAGTGATATCATCGATTGCGTGGGCGTAGACATGCCAAGACTGAATCGTTACGTTAGCTGTGTGGTACATCAATTGCATACGGTTAAGGATGTCCTTTCCAGTATGACCACTCACAATGTAGAATATCTGTGAGGAGCCCACCACGAAATCTCTGAAACCATCCCCGTCGACATCATCTAATTGGTCGATCGAGTAGATGTTATACCTTTTTTCACGGGAAACATCTTTAGGCACATTTTCTCTACAGGGATTGTGGAAGGTAAACTGGACTAGGTCCACGAATACTCTGATGGTTTGAGTGACGTTGACCGTCATGAAAAGGGTGAGCTGGGCGTTCCACGGATCTCCCGGAAACTTAGCGTAGCTGTCGAGCTCGTCTGCCGACAAGGTGAAGTTCAACTCCTTGAGCTCAGTGAAGTTGAACGCTTTAGAGTCGATGTCCACAAGTTCGGTTGTGTTACGTTTCCATATCTGCAAACCTGCAAAGGCCAGGCCGCTGGTATCGTTGACCTTAGCCTTGACGCGGACTTCTAAGTTGCCCATGCCCCTAAACGTGGGATATCCAAAGGGACTCCATATCAGGTATGGGTTGAGGTCTATTCTGTAGGGAACTCTGGCGAGGCCGCTGGAGTCATTGGTGAAAGAGTGAAATACACCGTCATCCATGAAGGTGTCGCTGAGATTTCTTGAGAATCCCTCACCATGAACCAAATAGGTGATGTCTTCCGTCGTAGAATTAAAGTCAGCCGACTTTGTGGTTAGACTCCATGAGGGCACTGTGGTTGACCAGATGACTTCTCCATTCATCCCGCTTACAACCGTCGCCTTGACCTGTGGGCCGTAGTAAGCGTTGTATGATGTCTCACGCCCGCTGACCATAGTATCGAAGTCCGATGGCCCAGTGTAGTAAATTATGTCGGATTTGCCGTCACCATTAACATCTGAAATCGCTTGGACCCCTCTTAGCCCACCAGTTTTCAAGTATTCGTCCCAAGGCACAAAATAAGACCATGAAACTAAACAGGTTGCCCCATCGATCACAGCAAACATGCGACTGGTGAACCTATCTGCCTGCCATCCGCCCATGGTAGACTCCTTTGATATCAGCAGAATATCGGTGGAGGTGTTTCCAACAAAATCTCCCTCCTGCAATATGGTTTTTCGAACCCATGAAAAGTCGCTGAACACCTTTCCATCCACTGGACTGACAAGGATTATAGTCCCGCCGTCCAGAGCAAGAGCAACATCCGGTACCTCGTCACCACTCACATCTGTCATCACATCGACAATACGAGTGTTTCCGGCAGTGGCATAATAGTTGGCCACGGGAACTCTGAAGACATCAATTTCATTTCCGTTTTCTCCATTGATCACGAGGATCTCCTCCACCATCTGACCCAACTCGGCAGAAAAGCTGTTGCCCGTGGGCAGAAGCAACACCGTTAAGTTGGCCACAACGTTACTGGCGGTCTCCACATCATAGAAACTAGATGTCAGCCCAGTTTTCTCCCAGACGAGGGTTCCTATTTTGGAGTTTATGGCCTGTACAGCGGTATTACTCCCGGAATTGTCTAAAACAATTATATCTGGAGCGAAGTCGCCAGTAATGTCCTCCATTGAAAAAGCACGTAGATTAAAGAAATCGGTACCCTCAAAATCTGTTTGAGCGGTTGAAGGAACGCTGATTTCAAAGGACTGATAGTTCCAAACAACAGTCCCGTTGCTCCCGTCTAATAAATAGACATACCCATCTTCGGAGCTTGCCACAACCGCAGGCGTAGCATCGCTTAAAACACCCTTAATGGAAAACACATCCCAAATAGCCCGGTTAACTGTCCCAGTTTCAAACACGTAGGGTTCCGACAATGCAACGCTCCACCTAAGCGTACCCGAAAATCCGTCAATCAAGTAAACGGTTCCGTTCTGGGTTCCAGCCAAGACATCTGGTTTACCATCCCCGGTTGCGTCGTCCGCAGACGACACTTGCCATATGTCGCTATCTGTCTGGAACGACCACAACTCATTGCCGCTTGCTCCATCAAGCATCAGAACCGTATCCCAAGATCCGACAACCAGCTCTTTCTTTGCATCGCCATTCAAATCATCAACCCCAGCGATTGACCACGTGAAGGTCTGCCGCTTCACAAAGTCGCTGGCATATGCTTCTGCAAAGTCATAGGTAAGCACCTCATGCCTATGGTGCCAAAGCTCTTGGCCTGTACCGCTATCAAAGACTACGATGTTAGGCAATGAAACATCATAAGTAGCTATTGCAATCTCGTTTCTACCGTTGCCATCGGAATCAGACAACACGGCCAAGTCGAGAACCCTGCTTGGGCTCGGATAAAAAAGGTCAAGTGAACTCTCGTTGACCCCCAATTTTACAGCAAACACGCCAGCGTCCGTCACAACGATAACGGACTCCTCGACACCGTCACCATCGAGGCTGGCAACCATCATATTTAATAAGGAGCCCACTATTCCCGGCGCTATCGTGGATCTAATGCCACTAGATGACGTGTTCGCAGGTATAGCACCGTACGGCGATACCGACGCTGGCCTAACGAACTGATAGGGTAGGATCACCAAAACCATTAGAACAGCATAAAACGCTGTATAATGTGTTTTAGTTTTTTTCAGCGAAATCTCCTCTCAACTCTACAATAGCAGATTCTCTTTCACAATCCATTTAAAAGTCAACATCTAGGTTGTATTTTAATTTTCTCTACTCTTCAGAAAACGCAAGTAACCACTAAAAGAAACCTCGTAACAGTGGTCCGGGTGAAGTAAAAAGTGGGCCGGGAGAGATTTGAACCCCCAACAAAGTGGCGATATCACCCGCAATTCCCTATTTTTTTAGGCCTTAAGACTTCTCGCGCGTGTTTCAAAGCTTCTTGACATACCAAGAAGCCGTGTGATCAGTCACAAACCCGATTTTCTTGTAGAGTCGCTCCGCATTTCCTCCTTTATCTGTCTGCAGTGTGTGGATGTCATTTCCTTTTCTTATGGATTCATTGATTGCATGAATTGTTAAGGCTGTTGCGATGCCTCGTTTTCTGTATTCCTTCAATGTTCCAACGTTGAATATTCCTCCTGTCTTCATCAAAGAAAACAGGAAGCTGGTTCCTACAGGCTTTCCTTCAACGTATGCCACGTAGTATCTTCCTCCTTTTCGCATCCAGTCAATCATAATTCTGTCCCACTTCCTTTTCCATTCATTTGGGAATTCGAAAACTGTGAACACAATCTTGTCCGCGACATCTAATTCATCTTCGGGTATCTCCCTTGTCCTTCCAGTGGGACCCAATTTCTCTTTGAGTTCATTTCCCTTGTACACCATTATTGAGTGCTCTGCTTCCTTCTTGAAACCATGAGACTCGAGAAACGAGCTGAATGTTCTTGGACGAGTCAATGGAGTGATCCGAAAACGAACCAAAGCAGAATCTTTTGATTTGGCATGTTTGACAACTGCATTCAGCAGATTTTCAGCTTCGTCCTCGTTAACATTGATGTCTGCAGCATGGTTGCATGGAGGTAGAGGAATATCGGGGTTACATGTGGTCACTGCTCCCTTTAAATCCTTGGTCTGAGGTAGAGTTAAGATCATTCTACGCCAGTACCGTTCAAGTCTCTTAGTTTCTGTCAAGTTACATCATTGTGTTCTATCTTCTCGATTCCTTATTATTGCTTGCGCCATTCTATATCCTTACAGCGCGCAGAGAGTCTGACAAATGAGATAGAAGTGGGTCTGTTCTAGTTTCGTTTCACTTCCTTTCTTGTCTTAGCGCACACCAGAATCTATGATCTAAATGGACTGGGGGGGATTTGAACCCACGCGACACTGGAGATATCCCCCGCAAATCCCCTCTTTTTCTGTTTTTGTTGGTTTTCTATGAACCGTTCTGAGTCATTATACAAACTTCAAAACCAGCCTAAAAAGAAACGCGGATTCTGGGTGATAAAGTGAAAAAACCTTCAATTTTAGGGGTATGGTTTCACATGGAAACTGTTAGGCTCATATTCAACTTGAAAAGGCTCTGTTCAAAGAGGAGCCAAACGAATTTATAGTTAAAGCAACAAAAGACATAGAGGAAATTCAGAGTTTGCTTGAGGTAGGCTTTGAATTCGTCTGCAATAAAGACGGTTTAATGTTCTTTAGGAAGCGGAAATGAATGTTGAACTCGAAAAATGAATCTCAAATTCATTTTTCAAATTCATAAACTAGTTAAAGGCAAACGCTCAACAACCGCTCGTTGATGGAGGAGAAAAATTGAAAAGAACATTATCTCCGGAGGAGCGTAAACAACTCGAAAAGAAAATAATGGAAACATTCAAAAACGAAACAAATACGCTTTCACAGGAACTGCAAAGAATCCTAGCTGACGATTTGGTCACTGCCTTTGAGAACAGACTGGCCACCCTTATGAGAATTCAGTCTAAACATAGTGACTAGCAAAGAGAAGAAAACGTAGTTTAAATCCATAAATGATTTATACTGACGTCGCAAAAAAATAAGACGAAGGTCTTAGAAATGCGAAGATCCAAGCTCGAGATGTATATAGATATCCTTAAGGTCTTGGCGCGTCACGGACCTTTAAAACTAACCCACATCATGTATAAGGCCAACATTAACTGCAGTGTTTTGAAACAATACCTGGACTTCTTGATCGAGCAGAACCTGGTTGAGGAGAAAAGTCTAGGGAAGAAAAGAATTGTCTACGCCATCACTGAAAGAGGTAGAACTGTGCTCAAATACTTCAGAGAACTAAGGACTGTTCTTCCGATCGTTGAGGAAGCCCGTATCCGCCTACCCGCCTCCCTCTACTGATGAACTAAACGAATGTTTCTCTTAGACTACTTGTTTCACTAAAACAGTTATCGTCTTTTATATGATAATTCATTTTGAGAATATTTTCGTTGATGAAATATGGCTTATAAGCGGTTCTAATGTTAGACTATCATGGATGACTAAAATTGCTTGAAGAAACGGCGCTGTTCGCTGTTCGAACGCTAACATACCTCTTCTGGTTTCTCATAGTCTTCGTACTGGTCTGCGGGTGGATTTGGGTAAGGCAGTCACGTGTGTAAGCGTCTGGTTTAAGCCCCTCCTTTTTGTTAAATGTTCTATCTTTGTTTTATCAGAAATACATAGATGTATATCGTAAGACTTAATAGACGCTGCGCTCTAGAATTTTGTAGATGTGTTATACACTTTCGGAGATTTAGACCGTGTCGGCGTATAGAGACTTAGGAAGAAACCCTGCCCAAATATTACAAAAGATACGGGAGGGCCTTGACAGGCTGAACGAGAAAATGGACGTGTTGATTGAGATACAAAAACATGGTCAAAAGGAGGGTCAGAGCATACCAGATGTCTTAGACGTGATGACGCTGCTTTCTTTGCCCGACCACCTGAGAAAAACAGCGGTGACCATTAGCAGGCTCGAACAAGCGACGGCTGATGAGGTGGCTGAACAAACCAGGCGGGCTAGGGCGGTGGAGAGCGGTTACTTGAATCAGCTGGTGATGATGGGATATCTGAAGAAGGAGAGGAGGGGGCGCAAGGCCTACTTCTACATTGAAAAGTAAGTTTAAGGGTGGTGAACATGGGAAAAATTGTAGCGTTTCACTCGTACAAGGGTGGAACAGGGAAGACGTTGATGTCCGTTAATTTGGCAACGACGTATGCTGGTAGTGGCAAAAAGGTTTGTCTGTTTGATCTTGATTTTCGAGCTCCAAGTCTTCAGGCTGCATTTAAAACCGATGGTAATGAGTATTGGTTAAACGATTATCTGAACGGAGTTTGCGATGTCAAAAAGGTTTTGGTTGACCTTTCCCAAAGGCATGCGATAAAGGGAGAGCTCTTGGTTGGGCTGGCCAACCCTTCCACCGAGGCCATTCGAGAGATGTCAGCGAAGGACAGAAAGTGGGAGATGAAAGCTTTAGGGCGTCTCTTGGCACTCAAAGATTCTCTCCTTAATGAAATGGAATTTGATTACCTAATCTGGGATACAAGCCCTGGACTCCAATACTCTTCCATAAACGCCATCGTGAGCGCTGATATAGCAGTGGTGGTAACGACTATAGACGCATCTGACATAGAGGGAACTCAACGAATGGCCCGTGAACTTTACGATCTCTTCGAGAAGAAAACTGGGATCCTTCTGAACAAGGTTCCCGCCGAGATAGTCTCGTCTAAAACTAGAGAGAGAGATCTGCGTAAACAGCTTGAGACTATACACGGTCTTCCCATCTTGGGGATGATTCCCTGCTTCTGTGACATACTGCGGGCAGGTGGAACATACATATTCACGGAGGAGAAGCCGGAGCACCCATTCACAAAGATTGTGAGCAGAATAGCATCAAAGATTGAGCGGTTCTAGCCTTCAGCGCCCTTCTCCACATACTTCTCTCTAATCTTCTTCGCCTTCTCAACGTATTTCCTAAGCTGCCGAAGCTCAATTTTCTTTTCAGGCAAAGTTTCAGGAGCATACATTAAAGGCAAAACCGCCACAAAAAGAAATAGACTTGCAACTGAGAAGGCTGCACTTGGTGGAATCGACGCCAAAGGGGCAAAAACGAGTCCCATGAACTCGGCTAGAAAAAAGGGAATGCTTCCAATGGCATAATATTTTTCTCTTGCGCCACCGGAGGACAAATCCCCCCACAAAACTAAAACGAAAGATGCTGTGAATATGCCCCAAGCAATTCCATCAATGACGGAGTAAAAATACCATGAGACTGCGCTTGCCGGAGCGATGCCTATAGCTGCGTAAGCCAAGCCTAGTGAAACGAAACCGGAAATCACTACTCGTTTTCGTCCAACCAAATCGGACATGAAGCCTCCAGCAAACGCTGATATAGTGCCCATGATCGATCCTATTACGCGAAGAGAATCTAGGACATCGGGTCCCAAAAAATTCTCAAAAACAATTTTTTCAAATCCATCTATAATACTGAACATAAGCCACGGAATAAGATAAAGAAGGAACGATCTGTTAGTAACTATTGATGCGAAAGAGATATGCTTCCTTCTTTCAAGGGCAAGGGTTTCTGACGGTTTTGCCAAAAGAAGCACAGCCAGTCCAAGTCCTCTCCAGATCGTGGAAATTAGAGACCCCATCATTAAATTAGTCCTTGACAACATTACTATCAGAATAGGAGCGCTCAGAAAAGTTACTAAAAAAACTATTCCACTCATGAGCCCCCTATTTTCGAAAATTGTGCCGTCTGCAAAATAGGCTAAGCAGGAGGGCATACCCAACCCAAAGGAAACGCCTGACAAGAGAGAAAAAATCAAAACATATTCCAGCGTCATATTGGGCAAAACGCTGGGCACTAGGGAGGTTACTGTCCCTAAAAGTATCCATAGGTTAATAAATTTCAGTCTTTTAACCTCGTCAGAGAGAATTGAGCCCGCTATGCCTGAGCCTATTATTGCTGAATTGTTTACACCCAGAATTAAGAGATTCTCCAAATATGTCGCGCTAGGGCCCTTCATAATCCCGTAAATGATTCTCCACGTCATGTAATACCAACTTAAAGTGTTAAACAACAGGAAGATAATTATAAAGAGATTTTTAGGTGCACCAACAGATTCCTTTGCTGCAGATGTTTCCGACACTTCTCTATCTCTCACTTTTGATCACTTGCGAACGGAAGAGAACAGTTATCAAATATTAGTAACCTCATATATGAATATAATTCTTGTAGAACAAATAGCCAAGAAAGAATGACGCAAACATGGTCACAACTGATGCGAAGACAATCAAAGTCGTAGTTATGCTGACATCATTTCGTTGAACTATTGGCGAGTTTCTGTAGATGTGTACAACAAAGTTTATATGTAGATATATACGCAACAAATATTCAGTTGGAGGAGATAGGGTTGAAGAAGCGCTTTAATGCTGTCAGATTCTGGAAGTAGACTCCACCTCTCACCGTAGAGGTGGAATCATCGATTCAACTAGCAGATTTAAGAAGTTTTGATTAGTGGTCAATTTACGCGTGTATAAAAAGGCCTTTCCACGCAATTCTTTCATAACTTTTAGGAAACGTTCAAGCCCGCCTGATTTACGGGTAATCTCAAAAATTGTTTTTGCATCCTTCCTCACCAGCTTTTCTTTTTGAAGAAGAGCCTCAATTTTAGATTTTACCTCAAGGTTTTGTAAGGCAAAGAGCAGGGGAAGGGGCAGACATTCCTTCTTAATTCTGTTTGAGATTTCTTGGAAGTCAAGCATGTCTGACAAGTCATCTCTCAGTATGGCTATCATACCTAAAATCCTACCGTATTTACTGAGCGCATCAATTTCTTTTCTTGATCCTCCACCGATGACTGCGCTTATACATGTGTAGGCTTCTACATCTGCAGCCTTTTTTGTCACAACGTGGAGGTATTCCTCAGGAGTGACGTCTGTCCGTCCACGAAAACTGAGTTCTAGAGATTCAGCGTCGCCCAACTCCTTAAACATGTTCTTTATTACGTTGATAACAACCCGTGCCTTTCTAGGGGAGACTTTTCTCTGAACTGTTTCATATAGAAGAGCAACGCCCTCGAACAGGAGGGCGTCTCCAACAAGCAGCGCCACATCCTTGCCGAATTTTCCTAGAACGGTGGGGCGGGATTCCTTGACCTCTGACTGGTCGATGATGTCGTCGTGTATGTCTATGGCGCCGCTCATAATTATCATCGGAACAGCTATGGGAGTGGTTACTTCTGGGTCTCCTCCAACGGCTTCGCAGGCTATGGAGAGCAGAGTTGGTCTGGCTAGGTCTTGCCAGTATTCTTGCATGAAGTAGGTTAGGGCTTCGCGCACTTCCTTGCACTCGACCTCTTCTTGCAAGATTGTCTTTCTAGCCTCTTCTAGGGCTTTGCTTCCTCTTTCTTTAAGGAGTTCTTTCACCTGTTCTATCACATTTTCTTGTTTATTTGGAGTACACTTCATTCTAATGCCTCTTTTAGCCTTTCAATTTTAGTGCCTGAGTTGTTCTCTCAAGAAATCGTGATAGGAGTCAATGAATTGTATTCCCTTTGACGTGATCTCATACACTTTTCTCACCCGCCCCTCCTCAACTTCTCGCCTACTCCTTAGAAAGCCTTTGACCTCCAATGAATGGAGGAGAGGGTACAGAGCCCCATGTCTAAGCTTGATCCCAAACAACTTTTCTGTTTCCCTGATGATTCTGTAACCCCACATGGGTTCTAATTGAATGAGTTTGAGCACAAGTACATCGAGAAAAACCTTGGCGAACCTTTGCCTAATCTCCTCGATGAAAGTTTCAATCAAAGTTTCACTTTCCAATACTGTTTTTATTCGTTTCTTTTTATACTCGTACGTAGAATTTTAGTTTATCTAAAAATATCTGGCGCTTAAACGGTTTTTATGTTTAAGTATACCCAAATATGTTTTTGGTGCACAAAAACGTTTATATCGTTTGTCTTGTATATAAAGACTTGATATGTCCTAGACAGGACATGTCGCATACACGTATAACGTAAGAACTGTTCAACACAACCACACGAGGAAAGAAACATGGGACCCAAGTCAAGGGAGATCCAGATGAAACTTATGAGAGGACTCCTAGACTTCGTGATCCTAAACTTTCTGAGAAACCAGCCTATGCATGGATATCAGATCATCTCCAGCCTCCGCAAGAACTTCGGGGTCTACTTTGGACCCAGCACCATCTACCCACTTCTCGCCCTTCTTGAAGAAAATGGGTACGTTAAAAGCCAGTGGGATTTAGACAACGATCGGCCGAGAAAAGTGTACAGCCTCACTCCTCAAGGCGCGGACATGCTCACTTCCACCGAAGTATCATTAAACCACATCTACAGAAAACTAACAGACGGATTAAGTAGGCCCTCTCTAAACACTCTATCAAACCACCGAAACATGAGAGACGTTAAAATTAAAATCTAAACGAGCCGTATTGAACATTGTCTGGCTGGTTTTCAGCACTGAGCCTTGGGCTTGAATATTTTTCAGACTGGAAACTGCCTATTCCACAGCTCGTCCAGTTAAAGATAAAATAACTCAACTCATTATTAGTTCCTAAGTCTGTGGGTGGTTCTTTGAAGGCTGATATTCTAATCCGCGGCTGCACCATTCTTCCAATGGATGAAAAATGGGGAGTCATAGAGAAGGGAGTCATTGCAATAGACGGCGATGTGATAACTTATGTGGGGAAGGAGGCCGATGCGCCGTCAATAAGAGCTGAAGAGACTATAGATGGTCACGGGAAAGTGGCTACACCCGGCCTAGTCAACTGCCATACTCACCTACCCATGACCATTTTCCGCGGAATCGCGGAGGATCAGGAACTGGACAGGTGGTTAAGTGAGACGATTTGGCCTCTGGAAGCGAAGCTTAAGCCAAGAGATGTCTATGACGGCGCTCTCCTCGGTTGTCTTGAGATGCTAAAGAGCGGGACCACGTGCTTCGCTGACATGTACTTCAATGAGGATACGGTGGCGAGGGCTGTTGAGAGAGCTGGTTTAAGGGCTGTGCTTGCGCCCGGGATCATTGAGGTTGGAGACACTGAGAGGGGTGAGAAGCTGTTGAAAGATGGCGTTGAGTTCGCTCGAAAGTTTCATGGATTTGCTGATGGGAGAGTTAGGGTTCGCCTTGGTCCCCACGCCGTCTACACGTGCAGTCCCAACCTCTTGACGAAAGTTCGGGAAAGGGCTTCAGAGCTTAACATTGGCATAAACATTCATTTGGCCGAGTCGAAAGAGATGGTGAAGTCGATGAAGGAAACGTATGGTTTCACCGAGGTTGAGCTCTTGGAGAGCATCGGCTTCTTGAAGTCAGATGTCCTCGCCGCCCACTGCATATACCTCTCGGAAGAGGAAATGAGGCTGATGGCTAAGCGCGATGTTAAGGTGTCTTATAACCCTGTTGCTAACATGAAAATTGCTTTGGGGGTGCCGAAAATCAGAGATCTCATGAGTCTTGGTGTGACCGTGGGCATCGGCACAGACGGACCTGCCAGCAACAACGACCTTGACATGTTCGATGACATGAGGGTTGCTGCTCTCCTCCAAAAAATTTCCTATATGGATCCAACGGTGCTACCTGCTCAGAACGTTCTAAGGATGACAACGATCGACGGGGCTAGGGCTCTTGGACTGGAAAGAAGTGTTGGTTCATTGGAGGTAGGGAGGAAGGCAGATGTCATACTGGTAGATTTTAGGAAGCCTCATCTAACGCCGGTGCACGACTTTTACGCCAACATGGTTTACTCGGCTCGTGGAAGCGATGTGGAAACGGTTATTGTGGATGGAAAGATATTGATGGAGGGGGGTGAGGTTAAAACGCTTGATGAGGAAGAGGTTAAGGCAAGGGCTAGAGAATCTGTTTTGGATCTGTTGGCTCGATAGGGTTGTTGTGTTTGTTCTCTCTTATGGGCTTTCGGAGGTGATGTCGGTCTCTTCTGCGCCTGTCGGCGAAAACTCGAGAGGTCTAAAAAACAGAGCCTCGTTTGAAAAAACAACCGACATGCAAAAAGGTTATTGTAGCATAACATAACCTTGATAAATGAGACTGAAACACCGTCTGCTAGTTTAGAGGACGAGACGATGATGTACATGGAGTGCATAGCCTGCGGAGAAAGATACGACGAGGACGAAATCATCTACTCTTGCAGGCGATGCGGAGACCTGTTGGAAGTTAAATACGATTATGAAGTTTTAAAAGAAAAGCTCAAAGAAAGCGACTGGAGAAGTCTGCCCCTATCTGTTTGGCGATACCGAGACCTCATGCCTATCCACGATCCCTCAGAAATAGTTTCCTTAAACGAAGGCGGAACAGGACTCCACCAATGTAAACGCCTGGGAAACCTCCTTGGAGTTAAGCGTCTCTACGTGAAAAATGAGGGAGAAAACCCAACAGGGTCGTTCAAAGACCGAGGCATGACTGTTGGAGTGACCAAGGCCGTGGAACTTGACATGAAAATGGTCATCTGCGCCTCTACCGGAAACACTGCTGCCTCTCTAGCCGCCTACGCCGCGAAAGCCGGACTCCAGTGCGTAGTTCTCATTCCGTCGGGTAAAATTGCCTACGGAAAACTAGCGCAAGCCATGGTTTACGGCGCTAGAGTTGTGCAAATCAGAGGAAACTTTGATCAAGCCCTAAAAATTGTGTTGGAACTCTCAGAAAAGCAGAGGGAAGTTTATCTTCTCAACTCGGTGAACCCGTTCAGAATAGAGGGACAAAAATCCCTAGCCTACGAAATCTGCGACCAATTAGAGGGAGAGGCGCCTGACAAGGTTGTAGTTCCAGTGGGAAACGCTGGAAACATAAGTGCCATATGGAAAGGTTTCTCAGACTTTTATCAACTCAACCTTATAAGCAGACTTCCCCCGATGATTGGGATTCAAGCTGAGGGAGCAGCGCCCATAGCCCAGGCAGTTAAAGAGGGACGCAACAGCATCGTGCCCGTAGATCGTCCTGAAACCGTCGCCACCGCCATCAGAATCGGGGCTCCACTCAGCTGGAAAAAAGCAATTCGAGCCATAAGAGAATCCAAAGGCACAGCTGAAACAGTTTCGGATCAAGAAATCCTAGAAGCTCAAGGAATGTTGGCTAGACATGAAGGACTGTTTGTGGAACCCGCAAGCGCCTCATCAATTGCTGGCTTAAAGAAACTTGTTGAAGTGGGAAGCGTTGACAAAGATGACACCATAGTTTGCGTTTTAACAGGCCACGGATTAAAGGACCCAGACATTGTAATGCAAACATGCAGAAAACCCGTTGAGATCGAGGCGAAAATCGGGCCCATTTTAGAGTATCTGGGTCTCTCAAAGCCCGTTGAGCCAATCGCGATCGTTAGGTGACCAAAATGAGAATTATTCTAATAGGCTACGGAGTTGTCGGTCAGAGCCTTACGCGAATATTTACACAAAGAAAATCCGAGCTCATCAAAAACTATGGTTTTCACCCAAGGGTTGTAGCAATCGTAGACAGGGGAGGAGCAGCTGTAGATCCAAGAGGCTTAAACCTAGAGAAAACGTTGTCCATGAAGGCTGAGATGGGCACGGTGGCATCCCACGAGTGTGGGCATCCTGGAATGTCAGCGTTAAACATAATAGAAAACGTTGACGCCGAAGTAATCGTTGAGGCAACACCTACCAACATCAAGGACGGGGAACCAGGACTGACCCACATAAAAACAGCGCTCAAAACAGGAAAACACGTGGTTACCACAAACAAGGGACCCCTCGCCCTAGCCCTACCAGCACTAATCGAGTTAGCTGATTACAATGAAGTCTACCTAAGATTCAGCGGAACTGTTGGTGGAGGAACCCCTGTGCTTGATTTGGCTAAGAGATGTCTAATGGGGGACAGAATTCTCTCCATCCGAGGAATACTGAACGGAACAACCAACTATATCCTAACAGAAATGGATGGGAAGCATATTCCATTTGAGAAAGCCCTCAATAACGCTCAGAAACTCGGATACGCCGAAGCAGATCCCTCAATGGACATAGACGGAATAGACACCGCCTGCAAGCTAGTTATTATGGCCAATTGGATAATGAATAAGAGGGTTACCTTAAAGAACGTGAGTGTTCAGGGTATACGCAACGTTACGCTACAAAACCTGAGAGGAGCCGCCAAGAGAAAATGCACCATCAAGCTCATAGGATCCATTAACGAAAACCTAAAGGTTGCGCCCACAGAGATATCCAAGCATGACCCCTTATGTGTTGGTGGTGTGCTCAATGCTGTCACGTTTGTCTCAGAGTTTGCCGGTGAGGAGACCATCGTTGGTCGAGGAGCTGGAGGAATGGAAACCGCAAGCGCCATATTAAGGGATCTGTTAGATATAAAGCAGAACATAGCAACCAAACTCATGGCTTAGCGTTTTGGAGGGGAAACGGCTTGAAGAGGGTAATTATGAAGTTTGGAGGTACCTCGGTGGGGAGTGGTGAACACATTCAGCACGTTGCAGGTTTGGTTAGCAACTACCTTGGCAAAGGTTATCAGGTGGTTGTGGTGGTTTCAGCGTTAAAAGGAGTTACGGATGATCTGATTGAAGCCTCGGAAGAAGCGAGAAGCGGAAACCGAAGCCATGTTTACAAAATCTTACAAAGGACGACGGAAAAACATGTAGCAGCCGCTGGAAACGCTATCAAAAGTAAGCTCATACGGAAGGAGGTAGAACAAACACTTAAAACAACCCTTAGTGAGCTTGAAAAGGTTTTAACCGGAATAATTTACCTAGGTGAACTCACCCCAAAATCAAAAGACTATGTTCTGTCGTTTGGAGAAAGAATGTCTACCCTAATTGTGTGGGGAGCCCTCCGCGACTTAGGGTTAAACGTCCAATACTTCACAGGTAAGGATGTAGGAATTGTAACCGACTCCAACTTCGGAGAAGCCCGCCCCTTGATAAAGGTGACTGAGCATCAGGTTAAGCAAAAAATTGAGCCGTTACTGGAGAAAGGAATAATTCCGGTGGTCACTGGTTACATAGCCGCAACTCAAGACGGAGAAATCACAACACTGGGTCGAGGTGGATCCGACTACACCGCCACCATCATCGCAGCCGCGCTGGAAGCTGACGAGGTTTGGGTTTGGACAGACGTAGACGGATTGATGACTTCTGACCCAAAAATTGTTTCATCGGCGAAAGTTATACCTGAACTTTCTTTTCAGGAAGCGATAGAGATGGCTATTTTCGGAGCAAAGGCTATGCACCCGAGGGCGTTAGAACCGGCAATGGAAAAGGAAATACCTGTTAGAATATTAAACACCTTCAACCCGCAAAACCCTGGAACTCTAATAGTTAAGGAGCAGAAAATCAAGCCTGAAGACATAGTTAAGGGGATAACCCTAATCAAGAATCTGGCGCTAGTTAACGTCAGCGGAGCTGGCATGGTCGGCACCCCTGGGACAGCCGCAAAGGTTTTCGAAATACTGGGAAGAAACAACATTAACATTCTAATGATTTCACAGAGCGCCTCAGAGGCGAACATTTCCTTCATAATTCAGAGAGAGGCGTTAGAAAGGGCTATCAGCACACTTGAAATCGCCCTTTTAGGCAGCGGTTTGATACGCGAGGCGACCGCAGAAGACGACATTTGCGTGGTCGCCGTGGTTGGCGCTGGCATGAAGGGTACGCCAGGTGTTGCTGCAAGAATGTTTGGAGCGGTTGCACGAAGGGGAGTGAACGTGCGCATGATAGCCCAAGGCTCATCTGAGCTCAACATCTCATTTGTGGTGAAGGAAATTGACGGAGAGGAGGCTGTTCGAGCAATCCATGAAGAATTCAAACTATAAGAGCTCAATTTCTACTTATACCTCTGACGTTTACGCTCTCTCTTCCGTTTTTCGCGGCGCACCCGCTTCTTTTTCCATTTCTTACGGATATTAACCTACTCCCCTGCTTCCTTAAGCTTACGCAAAATAGTTAGACGCAACTTTTAAGGATTACTCGATTGTGGCGTGGCGTCTCCTTATCTCCTCCTCGGTTTTTCCAAGTCGGTGCATGAGCTCCACAATCAAGCTGTCGAGAAAGAGCATGCAGTTGTTTTCGAAGATGCTTCCAAGCGGGCTTAGTGGTTCGCGTTCACCAAGAATCTGCCTAGCTAAGTAGTCTTCTTCATGAGCAATCTTCGTTCGTCCTTTAACAAGCACAACGTGGTCAGCGATCTTTCCAAGCGGAGAGTCGGGATGAGACGTAACGGCTACAACCTTTGCTCCAATCTCTTTTGCAGTTGAGCTCGCGGTCAGAATCATCTTGGTGACGCCTGACCCTGAAAGTGCAATAATCAAGTCCTCCTTAGTCGCTGCTGGGGTAATGGTCTCACCTAGAAAGTAGACGTTAAACCCTAGGTTCATGAGACGTAGAGCAAAGGCTCGCCCCACAAACCCGCTTCGACCTATCCCAATCACGAAAATCTTCTTGTCTCTAGCGCTCAAGATCAGTTGAATCATCTTCTCGATCTGATCTGGATCAAGTGAGCTAATCGCTTCTTGAGCGCCAGCTAGAATCTCATTTGCCGCAGCCTTCAACCACTTCAAAGACTCTTCGCCTGCGAGAGGCAATTTTTCGTTACACATTTTAAATCTTTGCGGTTTCGTTTATGTTTATCGAAGGAAACTCACGGCATTCAAGTATAGACTACTTAAAGATGGTTAGATGTGTAGGATCACGGTTAACGGCGGAACCGGAAGGAAGAGGCGGATGTAGACGGCGAGAACTAACATAAGAACAGATATCAAAGCCAAAGCGTAGTCGGGTTTCTTCAGCCTGAGCGCGTATAGGTTGGTGCGCTTCTCGGTAGCGCCCCAAGCTCGGGACTCCATAGCTTCGGCGAGCTCAAGACTTCTGCGGATAGCGTTCACGATGAGTGGGATGAGAATGGGAATGTAATTCCTTATTCTCTTTATGAAATTTCCACGTTCCAGTTCCAGTCCCCTAGCCTTTTGAGCGTCCATGATGGTTTGCGCCTCCTCAGCCAAGACTGGAACAAAACGAACAGCGGTGGTGAAGGCAAAGCAAAACTCGTAGGGCACGTGACTCTGCTCCAACGCCAAGCCCAGATGGTCCGGCGAGGTGGTGAGGAAGAACACGGAGAAGGATTCCACCAACACTGCGAAACGAAGGGCCATAGCGAGGGATCTCTCTAAAAGGATTATGTACTCTGAAAGAGTGTCGACAGGCGGCTCGATTCTCGGAATCCCCCCAGGAGAAAGGTACCCGAAAACGAAGTTGAATACAAATATTATAACAGCTAAGAATAGAGCCCCCCTCAGAGATCGAATCCACTCCCGTTGAACACCAGCCACAAACACGAAGGGTATCTGCATCAGAAACAGCACAATTAGAGGCAACAACTCGCCAAACAGAATAGCAATCACAAACATCACAATGACGTAGAAGAATTTGGCTCTCGGGTCCAACCGATGGATAGGGGATGAAACCTTTCTAAATCTTAAGCCGTCAAAAACGCTCACGAATCGGCCTCCAAGAAATTGAGCAAAGCTTCTTTCGCCTCATGGATGTCGATCAAGTCGGTGGGCAACCCCAAATCCGCTAGTCCCAGAAAAATCTGGGTGATCTGGGGAGGCATAATAGAGGTCCGTGCAACAAGCTTCGGATTGGTAAGCACCTGCTTAGCGCCTCCTTCAGCCAAGATCTTTCCCTGAGCCATCAACACAACATGAGGGTTACATTCTGCCACGAATTCAACGTCGTGAGTAACGATGATCACGGTTTTTCGTTGAGCAGTCAACTGAACGATGAACTGTCGCAGCCTTTCCTTCTGATTGTGATCTTGACCTATCGTTGGTTCATCAAGTATAACCACCTTCGGATTCCAAGCGAGAACAGATGCCAACGCAACCCGCTTTCTCTCCCCGCCGCTGAGCATAAAAGGCGAGGTTTTGCGATACTCAGTCAGATCCAAAAGGTTGAGGGCCCAAGTCACTCGCTTTTTGATCGTCCTTTCCTTAAAGCCGAAGTTTCGAAGGGCAAAAGCCACTTCATCCTCAACCGTTTCGCAGAAGAGCTGATGATCAGGGTTTTGAAACACGAATCCAACCTTTCGAGCGAGTGTGGCTACACTCACCTCTTGGGTGTTGACTCCATCAACTAGGACTTTTCCTTTCGTCGGTTTTAACAACCCGTTGAAGTGTTTTACAAGCGTTGTTTTGCCAGCACCGTTCTGACCCATTATGGCGACGAAATCTCCGTCCCGTATCGTTAGAGAAACTCCGCGTAAGGCCTCAACGCCGTTTGGATAGGTGAAAGAAACATCTTTGACCTCAATCACGCTTTAGAACCTCCTTAAGGACATGAGTTGCCTCCTCTGAGGTGACTGGAACTTTGCCTAGATGCACGCCATTCCTTTCAAGAACCTGGCTAAGCCTAGTTGCCTTTGGGATGCCGACACCGATCAGACGGGCTGTCTCTGAGTTAAAGACTTCCCTAGGCTCGCCGTCCAAAACCACCCTTCCTTTGTCCATAACTACAACGTGATTGGAGTATTTCGAGGCTAAGTCCAATCGATGTTCAACCAGAACAACCGTGATTCCCAGTTCTTTGTTCAACTCGCTAATCACCTCAAAGATTTTTTGGGCACCTAACGGATCGAGGAAGGAGGTGGGTTCGTCGAGCACCATCACGTCTGGTTGCATGGCGAGCACGCAGGCGATGGCAACCCGCTGTTGCTGGCCACCTGAAAGCTCATGTGGAGCCCTCTCCCGGAGGTCTTCTATGCCGGTCATCTGAAGAGCCCAGTCAACCCGTTTCCTAATTTCATCTCTTGGCACCCCGAGGTTTTCAAGTCCAAAGGCCACGTCTTTCTCCACGAACAAGGCGAAAAGCTGGTTTTCAGGGTTCTGAAAGACAAGTCCAACGTGTCGAGCGAGTTCATGAATAGAGTGTTCGCTCACCCTGAGGCTTGTAACCAGGATGTCGCCCTCAAGTTTTCCGCCGTAAAAGTGGGGAACGAGTCCGTTTAGGCATCGGCAGAGAGTGGTTTTCCCACAGCCGCTGGGACCCGTGAGGACCACAAACTCTCCTTTCTCAATCGTTATGGAAACATCTTCGAGGGCTCGCTTTGTTCCACCTGGATACGTGTACATTAGATCCTTTGTTTCGATGACCGCCAACTTTTAGTCCCACTCATCATAGTGACGCTAAAAGCTTCCATAAAAGAGTGGCTACTCAAAAAAGAGTGACCTGTTTGACGTTACGAGAATAACCAACCAGTCCAAATGAAAACGTTTCTGCCTAGTAACAATTAATTTCATGGTTAAAATTGACACATTCGTTGATAACTAATCCATTATCTCCCGCAAAAAAGGTTCTAAAACTCGTTAAAAGTTCATAGAACTCCTCTGAGTTGAGAGCGTAATTCTTAAGATTCATCAGATACCACTCAATAGTGATGCGCATGGTCAGAGGGTTTTGCTCGTCATGTGGGAGGGAAATTGGTGGATTTTTAAAACCGACAGCATGGCAGTGCACCAGGTGCAAGAAAATATTTTGCGAGGAGTGCTGCCCAAAGGTCGGTTTGATCTTCAAAAAACCTGCTTGTCCAGAGTGTGGAATTGAGTTGGTGAAGTGATCTAAATGAGCGAAGTATTAATCCCGATTGCGTATCAATTGGGCATAGGTGGAATCGGGGGTTTTTTCGTCGGATATGCAGTTAAGAAGATTATTAAAATTGCGATAATCATCGGAGTTTTCGCATTCTCTCTCATATATTTGGCTTACGCGAACGTGATCAATGTAAATTTTGGTGAACTAACGAAAATTACTGGAGTAGCCGAGCCAGTGTTGGGATTGTTCACACCTCTCACATCAGCTTTGCCATTTTTAGGCAGCTTTTTTGTTGGACTCACGTTTGGACTGAAGAAAGGCTAGTCAAAGCATTTTTCTTCTTTAATCCTTCCCTCAAAAGTCTGACACAACGCTTGAGGCTGGAATCCACGTCTCCCACTCCATTAGCCCCAGCCGAAACCGAATGTCCACCACCCATGCCACGGAGATACTCACCGAGAGGCTTGGCTACATCTCGACCTAGGTGTACCCCCGTATTTTCATAGAAGTCACGGCACGCTCTCAAGCTGATCTGAACAGTGTCTCCTCTCTGACCAGCGACAACCGCCACGTGGGCTCCTAGCCCAATCAAGGCTCTCGCGGCTGAGGCTTGATAGGCGCTGACATGGGATAGTGCAACCAGCCACTCACCAACCTTCATGAGTTTCATTCGTTTGCCCGCCTTAAGTCGTGCTATGCGCTCTGAGGAATGTATTGGCAAAGAAAGCATAGGCAGGTTTTCTTCAGCGTTCACTCCAGCGTCGATTAGATCAGCCACGGTCTTAAGCGTGGAGGAGCTGGCTAAAACGAAATGTCTCGTGTCAAACGCTATTCCGAGGAACAACGCCTTAGCTTCGACTTCCGTTGGCTTAACTTCTGCCTCTCTGAAAAACTGGTACACGATCTCACAGGTGGACGAAGCTTCTTCATCGGTCACGCTCAGTGTTGCGAAGCGCTCGGTCTCCGGATGACTAGCATGATGGTCAATTACAACGAGAGGAGAATTAGCCGCCTTGATCCGTTCGCTCCACTCATCCAGTTGCTGGACAGTGTTGGTGTCCAACAAAACAATGCAATCCGCCTTTTCAATATGGGGCTGCTCTGTTAGCTCGATAGGTAGCGATTTTAACAAGAATTTGGAGAGCCTGCTGATCCCCTGAGCCGCAGCGATCTCAACGCTCAGTTTTGGTCGCAAACGCCTTAGTAGTTGAGAAAATGCGAAAGCTGCGCATATGGCATCTGGGTCGGCGTTATGGTGGCACAGCAGAACAACCAGCTTTGCGTCAAGCTTGTCTATAAGAGATGTTATTTTACTGATTTGCACGTGAGCCCCCTCAAATATCCTTCAACGGATGCGAAGGCCCTTCTCGTGGCTTCGTTGGCGAGTTTCTCCACATCACAGTTTTTCAATAGGGGTGACAGGATGATTTCCACGTCGACGTTAACGGTGACTGGCCTCGTCCCCTCGGTTTCAACCGTTATGTTGAGGACAGGGATTCTGCGTAAGGGAAAACTTGACAGTATGTATTCCCTTGCCGCTCTCTCCGCGACCTCGCACAGCTCTTCCACCTGTTCAGGGGTGAGTTCCGGTATGCCTATCTCTTCCAAAAGCCTTTCCACCTTAAGGTGGAGGTGCAATCGGACGTAAATCACGCTGAAGCTTTGTTTGCAGGTCCTTTACTTGGGTTCTAAGTCGTTCCTCCTGCTTACCTAGCACATTGATTCTCATGTTGACAAGTTCCTTCTGCTCGTTCAGCTCCGTGGTCACCTTCGACTTCTCCGACTTCACGAGAAGCGAACCGATAGACTTGTAGATGACCGCATCTTCGGTGAGGTTCCCCAGTTCGTTCAAAGCCTGCTCAACCTCAGTGAGCTCCAGCTCAAGCTGCTGCTTTTGCGTCAACACCGCCTGCAACGTCTGTTGAAGCTGCTGAAGCCTCAACAGTCGTTGTTGAACCGGAGGTGGAAGTTTCGAGATTTCCTCACTCATTTGATTCCCCCATCATTTCACACAGTTCTCTGAACCCAGCATTACGACCAAGCGTTAATTAAGTGTTTTTCATTTGTCCTCCGCGCAGAGAATCTAGGGTAGAGCACATATCGTTGACAAGGCTGACCCAGCGAAGGTAAGAGTTCACGGCAGCTCTCAAGGCAGACGTGTCGGTTGCCCCAAAGCTCAATATTAGGCTGGTGTCCCTACCTTCCAGTCTTACTCTAGAGCGGGAAGAAGGCGGAGTCCTAGCTTCAGGCTCCAACGCGCCCAAAACAATCTTCAAACGCTCTTCAGACGGAAAATTTAGGCGTACAACGATGCGAGACTTCATCTTCCGTTTCCCACACTACGTGCGATAAAATGACGCAAGGACCCACTTCAACGGTTTCAGGGAGGAGCATGAACGTGATCTGGGTGCGACGTGAAGCGTTGAGTGAGATATGCATCGTGGCGGAATAACTTAAGACCGCTTCGTCCATTGATGACATTGGAATGTTAAGAAAGTTTGACAAGAACTCTGCGATATTTGTGACTTGAGGGTTTTTCTCTATCGGCGTGGTTATGGTGAGCGATTGTATGGGCTTAGCCTTTGTCCCCTCGAACTCTCTTTGAAGCCGTATGTCCGCGATGCACATTGGGGGAGAAGCAGGGATTAAGCCCTCAGTGCCTGTCTGGAAGAACTCGATCTTTCCGGGTCCACCCCTCCATCGATCAACAATAACAACTCGGTCGGCGTTGAATTCCAGCGCTCTTTCACATATTCCGTCGAGGTTCAGCTTGCCACGGTTGATTCTGACAACGTTTGGGATGGAGCGGGCAAGGTCACGGCAAAACGTTCGTATTCTCCTAGTTGGCCTCCTAGAGGTGGTTAATAATATCACTCTTCTTTTTCCTCTTCCATCGAAACCTGTGGAGTTGGCAAGCCTTTTGCCGTTCGTTTCGCTACGACGCCCAGCTTTGTAACTGAGGTGTAGGCGCCTCCGGTGAAGGTGAAACCGCATTTTCTGCAATTCCAGAGACCCACACTTTGTCTTCGAACAGACTCGCTACCGCACTGGGGACATCTTTGACTCTCCTTCATCTCTGAGAGCACTTTGACGTATTGCTTTCGAACGGTTGAACCGTAGCGGGCTCCGAGTCCCCTTGTCGAGCCCACCTTCTTTGTTCGTTTTCGACGGCCCATCAGCCTTTCACCACAAGCTTCCGTAATTCCTCAGCTTTTTCTTTAGCTATCTTCGCGGCTTCTAGGACCTGTTGCGTTGTGAAGCATCCGTATCCGCCCTTCTGCGCCGCGCAGACCTTTCCGTCCTTGTCTGTGGTTATGGTGATTCTTGCATCCATAACCTGCTCCTCCTCGAGCCAAGGGTCTACTATGAGCTTGTCGTTTATCTTAGCAAAGGTCACAGCTATAGGATAGTTTTTCATCGGAAGCGGGATGTAGCCCGGCTTCACCTTAATTTCGCCTTCTTTCACCTCATACTTGAACATCTTGGTGTTGAGTAAGGCGGCTAGTGCCGCCAGAGCCGAAGCATCTATCAGGTTTCCGTCGTGGTTGAGGACGTAAACGTCAACAAAGATGATGAAAACCTTCTTCCCAGGCTCCACACACAGCTCTTCCAGAGCGATCGCCTTAGATTCCCTTATGCCTCGGTCAACAACTCTCGCGAGTTCTATGGAGTTCTCGTCAGGTGGTCCTGGTTCAAATGTGGGTGACGCAAGGGGCACAAGCTCAGCGTTTACGGTTAGGACTCCCTGATCGGGTACGTCTGGAAAGGGTTCGCCGATTTCGATTTTTGTCCCCACCATCACCTCGGTTTTGCCTAGACGCACGCGGGCGGAGCCCTCAGCGCGTCCAGCAACTCCTACCTCTAGTTGAATCTCACGATAGTCGGTTAAACCTCGTCCGTCCAGCCTCTTTCCGAGGGAAACCAGCTGGGCGATCTGCTTCTGCTTCACGCGAACCATAATCGAAGATTTCATTCCTCCACCTCCTCCTTAACCGTGACGTACTTCGCTTTTAGAACCTCCTTCTGAAGCTCGTATATCTGTTTGCAGCCTTCCACCGCCATGTTCACGACCTGTTCAAACTCATCGATGGTTAGGCTTCCGTCCATCTGAAGCAACGTTATTGCGTTTAAGTTGGGCATCCACGCCAGGGGCAAGTCTGCCTCGCCCCCCTTGTCTTCAACGTCTGTTAGGTCTAATAACAAACGTCCTTCCACCTTTCCGGCTGCACAAGCCGCCACTAAGCCTCGCATTGGAATGCCGGCGTCAGCCAGTGCCAGAGAAGCAACTGTGATGGCAGCGCATCTGGTTCCACCGTCCGCCTGTAGAACCTCGATGAACGTGTCAATGGATGTTCGTGGATAATACTCCACGAGGACAGCGGGCTCGATGGCTTCCGTGATCACCTTAGAGAGTTCCACTTCTCTTCTCGAGGGGGCAGGTGACTTTCTCTCCTCAACTGAAAACGGCGCCATGTGGTAGCGGCAGCGAAGCAGGGCTCGATCTGGTATTGCTAAGTGCTTGGGATGAGCCTCCTTGGGCCCGTACACCGCGGCGAGAATCTTGTTCTTCCCCTGCTCAATGTACGCGGAGCCGTCAGCGTTACCGAGAACGCCGACCTCTATCTTTATTGGTCTTAACTTGTTTAGACCTCTACTATCAAGCCGAACATCATTCTCATCTACTAATTTTTCAGGTTTCTTCTGAGACATGTTCAACACCTCCTTTTTCACTCCTAACCATTTGAGTTACACGATCCGTTAGTCCGCTCGTGTGGGCTTCTTCCTCGATCTTGCGAATGGCCATAACGGCGAGTTGCTCATCCTTAGGGGATTTACCGCTGACAAGAATTACGCCATTTTGACCAACCGCGATCTGGCAGTTTGTTTCCTGCTTCAACATTGTTATCATCGAACCCTTCCTTCCAATAACCCTAGGAATCTTTGTTGGAGTGATCTCAACTATCTGTCCACGCTCAATTTTTCCTAGGTCAGGCTCACGAGTGTTTAGCAGGGGGGCGCGTGTTCGGTCGTAAGCAACTATCTTGGCCATGACGAGGTCGCCCACATCGAGTATTGAGGGCATGTCGTCTCTCTGGGGTTTGAACGGTCGGTTAAGGACGTCTGACGCTCGAAGCACTGCGGGGTAGGGAGCCCTAATGTCTATTATCCATGAACCAAGACCGACTTCGACCACTTTTCCGATGACCAAGTCTCCAACAGAAGGAACGTAAAACGCCTTTAAAGCAACAACAAAGACTTTACGATCATCGTACCCTACGAGCCCAACCCTCGTAGCGTAAATCTTGTCGTCCTCTTTGTACGTGTTGTCGCCAGCCATGTAATCGCCTTCCGCAAGCAGGTCGCCGGGCGTTACAATCTCTCTTTTTTCATAGAAAGTAGGCAAATTCATCACCTCACATGTAAAGACTTACTCAACCATTTTCGCTTCAAGGTTGCCCCGAGTCATCTCTCCTAGCTTTTCCAGAAAAGGTCCGTAAAGGCCAGCGGGCAGCTCCACAACCGCGAACCATGATCCGTCAGCTCGCCACTCCTCACGTTTTATGGTGCCGAATCCTTTAACGGTTCCGTAAACTCTGCTTGCATGCTCGGGTGGGATGCGGAGAGCCACTGAGACTTTTTCCATTTTGAGGGGTAAGATTGGACGCAGGAGTTTTATAACTTCTTTTGCTTGTTCCTCAACTCCCTTGAAAGGGTCAATCGAGAAGTGAATATGCTCCATCGCTTGCTCTACGCGTATTGGGGGATGGGGAAGATTCGTTCTCGGGTCAACGCATTGACGGGATATGAAGGAGATAATTTGTTTTCTTTTGTCTTCAATCAATTGTTTCCGTTGTTCAGTGGTTAACTGCAACGTGCCCTTCTTTAAGATTACCCTGGCTATGTTGAGTGGGTCTGTGGTTCCGAAAGCTTTAAGCAACTTGTCTTCTGAAGGCTTCAGTCCCTTGTTAGCATCGGTGAAAATGGTGTCGGTAACCAGCACTTCAGACACCGACTCAATTTTTCCAAGTTTGTAGGAAAGGGCGGGTTGCGGTTTGACGAGAATTTCGAAGTGTTCTCCTTCATGGGTTAGGCGCGCAACCGTGTAACGCTCGCTCATGGGGCTCCACTGCCTTGGAGACCCTTCTGGTAGTCTTTTATCTCATCGTCTGTGAGCATTCGAAGCTTTTTTGTTACGGTTGGGATCACAGCTATTTTGAGCCTTGGCGCTTCTCCTCTTGCCTCAAGAGCCTTTGCAAGGCATTTTACGGCGAGTTTAATTGCTGAATCGAGTTTCAAGTCGTCCTTATACTCTGTCTTTAGGATGTTTTCCACCGTTTCGCGGCCAATACCCACTGCAACAGCCTTGTAGCCTCTGTAGGATCCGCTTGGGTCAGTTGAGAACAATTTGCTTCCAGTTTTGTCTACGCCACCAAAAATTATGGAGACCCCAAAGGGCCTGACCCCTGCGTGTTGAGTGTAGAGTTGTTTTATGTCACCGATGCGTTTTGTCATGATTTCTACATCTATGGGTTCATCGTACATCAATCGGTTGCTCTGGCAGTAAACCCTTGCTTGGTCTATGAGAATTCGGGCATCAGACCCCAAGCCAACAACGGCTGCACCTAAGTGTTCATCTATTTCGTAAAGTTTCCAAGTGAAATTTGGGTCCTGTAATTTTGTTTCAATTTTCTCTTCCGCCCCTAAAACTACCCCCTCGGAGCAGATGACTCCCAATATAGTTGCTCCACGATTCACCGTTTCGAGGGCATATTCAACCTGAAAGAGGCGCCCATCTGGGGAAAACACGGTTATAGCACGGTCATAAGCCCCGGGCACCGCAAACATACTCATTTCATCACCTCACGCATCCAAACACATTTTGCTTGTTCAGTTGTGGAGAAGGCAATATAAAACAGTTATGCAGAAGACTTAAAGAAAAGAAACAATCGATAGATGAAGAGGGTAGAGCGCGAAAGGTGTGGAAGGATGGGTTACGGAGAAGCGTGGAAGGTGCTGGCTGATATGATCACCGAGTTGCGAAAGAGGGGAGAGACCATTCCACCCCACGTGATGAACGACCTGCGCTCTGCCAGAACCATGATACAGATACTGAAAGCCGACCCTACCCATATTGAGAACCTTCCAAGAATCGAGATGTACATGGAAAACGTAGAATCGTACCTCGTCTTCACGGCGCAGGAAAAATTCGGCTCAGACTACATTGAACAGTGGATGAAGAAGCTGGAAAAAGCCAGAAGAGCTCGTGAGGAAGAAGAGGAAGCCGCTCCAAGGTTTGTCCCAGGACTTCCACGGGGCAAACACTGGGTGCGAGTCCAAGTTTCCGAAGATATGCCAAAGAATGATATAAAAAGACTGGCAAAGGAAAACAAACTTTCCACAAAAATGCAAAAAAACGGGTATATGCTAGTTTACGGTGATTCTGAAAAGGTCAAGCTTTTTGTAAAAAAGATGGCTGAAAAGCTTCAGGTCGAAAGAAAACGAGAAGAAATGTAGACTTTTGCTTGCACAAGAGTTAAAACGGCTTTCTATAATATTTTTCTAGAAATAACACAGATGGAGTTAGGTGTAACCCCCTAGGCTGAGAACCACGAGGACTGGCTTAAGATGTCGTACATTAAAAAAATTGAGATGCGGGGTTTCAAATCTTTTGGTCCAAAAGCTGCCACCATCCTGCTAGACAAGGGTTTCACCGTGCTCACAGGGCCAAATGGCAGTGGAAAAACAAACATCGTGGACGCTATTCTATTTGGGTTAGGCGAGCTGAGCGCCAGAAGACTTAGGGCTGAAAGTTTCTCGAAACTCATATTTCACGGAAGCCCAGAAGCAGAGGTGGAGAAGGCAAAGGTTGCCAAGGTTATTATTCAATTCGAGAACTCTGATAATCGCATACCTGTGGACACTAGCACCGTAACCATTTCTCGTGAAGTCTACAAAAACGGTCAAAGCATCTATCGGCTTAATGGAAGGAGAATCTCCAGAACACGCACCATTGACATACTGTCCATGGCCGGAATTAGCTCCACCGGGCATAATGTGGTCGTGCAGGGAACGATCACGCGGATGGCTGAGATATCCCCCTACGAACGTAGGAAGATCATAGACGACTTAGTTGGCATAGCTCAGTATGACGCTGAAAAAGCTGAGGCCGAAGAGAGACTTCGAGCCGCCGAGATATCTATTCGAACCGCTATGGGGCGGATAGACGAAGTGCAGAAGAGGGTGGACGATTTAGAGAGGGAACGCAATGAGTTTCTCCGCCACTGTTTCATTCAAGAGGAAATCAAGCGGTTCGAAGCTATGAAAGTCTCCCACGAAATTTCGGAAACTGAAAGAAAAATCGACGACCTTTCATCAAAGATTGAAGAGGTCAGAGGCAAGGTTGAAAACTTAAGGCAGTTAAGAGAAGAACGCAGAGCTCAACGCCATGAAGTCGAAACTGAGTGGAGGAAACTCAGTTCAGAAAAAGTGGAAGAGAGCGGGGCACGCGTTCTCGAAGTTCAAATCAAGATAGGCGAAATCAAATCGAAGTTAACCGAACTCACAACAAAAATGGGAGCAGGGACAGCAAGCCTCGAAGGGCTTAGAAGAGTGAGAGAAAACAACCTTCAACAACTTGAAGCAATCAAAAACGAAATTGCCGAAAACCGTAAAACAATTCAAAAACTGAAAAAGATGCATGATCGTCTATCCAAAACAATTGAAACTAAACAATCCCAACATGACACCATCCAAAATGAGACAGCACAACTTTGGGCGAACTTGGGTGAAAACAGCGAAGAAATTAAGAAAGTTGAGCGACAGTTAGACGGGCTTTACCAGAACCTGATGGATCTTCGAAGTGATCATGCTCAAAGTCAAACAACAATCAGGGTTCTCTCAGGTAGGCTACATGATCTTAACGCTCGCAAGGATAGATTTGCATCCACCCTTAACGAGTTGAAGAAGTCCCTCAAGGATCTTCAGGGCGTTCAACAGGAGCAAAGGAACCGACTTAAGAGCCTACAAAGAACTGTGGATCAAAGAATCATTCAGAAAGACTCCATAGAGAAAGAAATTACCCAGGCAGGAAAGATCGCGGAGTCGGCTCGAGAGGCTGTTGTAGAGTTTATCACTCAACGGGAACTCGCCGAAACCGTTGCGGGCGAGGAAAACGCTTTAAGAAACATTGAGGAACTCGGAGAACTCGGCGTGATCCCTGGGGTTTACGGCCGGTTAAGGAATTTGATTAATGTAGAGAGGACTTACAAGCAGGCTATAGAGGCGGCAGCAGCTGGTTGGCTGAACTCCATTGTTGTTCGAGATTTTGACGCAGCCTTCACGTGTGCCGAAACGCTGAAACGCTTGAAACTCGGCAGAGTGAAAATCATTCCTGTCAATGAGCTGCCAGTTAAATCTGTTAATCCCGAGAAAATCGGGGGATTGATGGGTGTTGCCTCTGGTTTTGTTAAGTGTGAAAAACGGTATGAGCCCGCCGTAGTTTTCGTTTTTGGAGACACTTTGATAGCAGGGGATGATAAGGCAGCTCTTACCGCTTCTCGTGGCGGTTATCGAGCAGTCACCGTTAATGGAGACCTTTACGAAGCTGGTGGAGGGATAGAGAGCGGATATTACCGTTCCCCCATCGACTTTTCCTCAGTCGTCCCAAGCGAGTCTGCTGTTAAGAGCTTAGACGAAGCGGTGAGGACCCTCCGAGAACACCTGACGAGAAGGGAGGACGAAATGACCATTTTCGAAGAGGAAATTGACAACACTCGAGTGCAGATCGCCAGACTAACCGAAGCCATCACCGCCCTTGAAGGTGAAATAACGCGAATACGCAGAAGCATCAAGCGAACTAAGCGCAATACAAGGCACGTTGAGAAACTTATTCAACGTGTCCAAAGGCGACTTGAAAAGGAAAAGACACAGGTAGAACTCCGAAAAGCACAACGTGCAGCCCTTCAAAAAGAGGAGCAGGAATTAAACAACGGATTAGCCGTGCTGAGACAGAAAACAGATCCGTCTCGAATCCAGGAAATGGAAATTCAGCGAGAAAAACTGGCTGAAGAAGTCATAGAGGCAAGGCAGAAGCTTATTAGCGTGGAAACTGAACTGTCAACCCTTCGGTCTAAACTCAAAAATGTTCTTGTAGCAGCTTCTGGTAATATAAGGATTCAGCTTGGAAAGGTGAGCCAACAGCTCTCTATTGTGGAGAGGGAGGTTGAAGAAGCGGTTCAACAGAAAGAGGAACTTGAACAGGAACTCTCGAGACTTGAATCCTCTAAGGAGGAACTTTCTCGCTCCGTTTTAACTGCTAGAAAAGAGGCAACGAAGTTTGTATCCAAAATAGACAGCATTGACAAGCAACTGCACCGACTAGACGCTGAGTACGAGCGGGCTGACAGATTGCATAACCAGCTTCAGCTTGAACTCCAAACACTTCGGTTGCAGATGGATCAACATTATTACCGGCTGAAGGAAATCGGCTACAAGGAACCCCTAAAAGTTTCGCCAGACCAGCTAGTGGCGGCGGAATCATCGCTCAAGCTGATGCGATTCGAGATGGAACGCCTCGGAGCCGTTAATCAACTAGCCCAGTCGCACTACGCTGAGCAGATTTCACGATACAAAGAATTATCCCTTCGCATGAACGAGCTGGAGAGGGAAAAACAAGCCATAATTTCTTTTATGGATGAAATTGAACGGAAAAAACGCAAGGTTTTCATGGATGCCTTTAACCAAATAAACGAAAAATTCAGCAGGTACTTCTCGAAACTCACAGGTGGTGGAGAAGCCGCTCTTAAATTGGAGAACCCTGAAGAACCGTTTGCTGGCGGAGTAGACATGGTTGTCCAGTTCCCTGGCAAGCCTCCGATCCTTGTAAGTGGAGCCAGCAGTGGGGAGAGGTCCGTGTCCGCCGTTGCCTATATATTCGCTCTCCAGGACTTTTCACCCGCAGCCTTCTACCTTTTCGATGAAGTTGACGCACATATGGACGCCTTTCACGTGAGCAAACTAGGAGAGTTGTTGACTGAGGAGGCGGCGAAGTCCCAGTTTCTAGTTATCACTCTGAAACCTGAGATGGTTAGCAAAGCTGAAAGGATTTACGGCGTATATGAGCAGAACGGAATATCCCATGTGGTTTCAACCATTTTTAAGGAGGCAGCATAGTGTCCTTGCACACCACCGGAAAACCTTTCTACTTTCAGCCTCCTTGGAACATACTTTTTGAACTTCACAAGCTGAGAAGAGTGAGGCCCTGGGACGTGAACATCTCCTTTCTGTTGACCTCCTTTCTGGAAGAAATGGATAAGAGGGGAGGTGTCGACTTTAAGGCTTCAGGTGTGGCGCTTGACTCCTCCTCCCTCATATACCTCATAAAGTCCAAGCTCCTGCTAAAATTGGAGGAGCCCCCGGCTCCCCCTAAGCCTCCGCCGGACTTTCTTCCCCCGCCTCTGTTTCTTCCTCTTCGCTACGAGTTGACGTCCACAACCATCAAGCACCTGTTAGAGGCTTTGGATGAGGTGCTCAAGGGTGAACAGTTGCTCGCATTGAAACCTCGTCTGGAACCCATTCTGCCGCCTCCGCCAGAACTTCTTCCTCCTGTCGATCTCTACCTTATGGAAATTGAGAAAGAAATGGAGAAAATGTATCGCTCTCTTCTCCTGTTCGCTGATAAGGGGAGGCTTATCGCCTTTTCTAAAGTTGTAGTTGGATTGGAGAAATTGAAGGCCGTCAAAACTTTTATGGTCCTTCTGTTTCTCGCCCAGTTAGGTAAGGTAAATCTGTGGCAAGAAGAAAACTTTAGCGAGATTTACATAACCCTCCGTGAGGTCCCGCCGATTGGAGGCCAGGCAGCAGGAATCATCTGAACTGCTCAGAGAGGAAAAGATGAAGCAAAAGTTAGCTTTGATAGAGGCCGCTCTCTACGTGGCTGGTCGTCCCCTAGATTTGAAAACATTGGGGTCGGTGATTAAAACCCATTCTAAGATGAAAACTAAGATGCTGGCAAGTGTACTCGTGAAGGAATATGGAAATCGTGACACGGCTCTTGAAATCATTGAGCTTGAGGATGAGCGGTTTGTTATGCAGCTAAAGGCGGAGTACACGCCGACGGTTCGAAAGCTGACTATAAGGCCTCTCCTCAACGTGGGTCCGCTGAAAACATTATCATACATTGCCTATCGCCAACCAGTGCCTCAAACCCAAGTCATTGACGTAAGAGGACATCACGCCTACGATCACCTAAAACAGCTGGAAGAGTTGGGGTTAATCCACCGCGATAGAATTGGACGAACCAGAGTGATAGAAACCACCGAGTTTTTCGCCGACTACTTCGGCCTGAGCCATGACGCACGAACCATAAAGAAACAACTCAAAAGCATATTCGAAAACTTCGCTAAACCCGAATCGTAAAGATAGGGAGTAAATGATTTTTCTGCCCCCATACGAGGAGAAGGGGTCATATTTGGATCCTAATAAAGGTAGAATGTTGAAAAACAATATTTTTTCAGAAAAACTGCTTGCGCTAAAAGGTGGATGGGAAAGGCGAATAGGGGGTTAGAAAGAGAGAACGACCCTAACGCCAACTCATAGGTCATCAGAACTCATAAATCGACTCCCCCAAGCTACAGAATAGGCAGAGCCAAACAGAGAACAAAAATAGAAACAAGTGCAAGGAAGACAAGCTTCCGACTGGTTGTGAGTTTTGAAACATCGTCTAAGGGACCCGGATGCCCTTGCAAAGACAGAAAAAAAGCAAACATAGCCATAAGAAAATATCCCGACAGAAACAACACCATAGCAGCCAAAAACGAGAGAATACGACACATTTGCTCTCCAAACAAGCTTCGCATCGCGTGGCCACCGTCCAACATACCCGCTGGAACCAGATTGAGCATAGTAAGAAGCATACCAACCCAGCCAGCAAAAG
>Ga0315306_10000120_pt1 | contig 37058 bp, 47 predicted proteins | sample TDP1_MG_FD_203803 | JGI IMG/M metagenome (GOLD analysis project Ga0315306, IMG submission 203803) | Freshwater sediment microbial communities from Lake Towuti, South Sulawesi, Indonesia - TDP1 | ecosystem: Environmental > Aquatic > Freshwater > Lake > Sediment | place: Indonesia: South Sulawesi... | reverse complement strand
TCCTTATGCTTTAGCACAGGCTGTAATGATACAGCTGGCTGGAATTTGAACCTGAGTCGTTAGCGGTGCAAGGTCCAAACATGAAAGGAGGATTCTCTCTGTTCTCTGAGGTGGATAGAGGGGGGGGCTATATATAGGTCAACATTAGCATAGTTAGTCTGAAAGGTGAAAAGAGAATGAAGTTAAAAGCAGTCTCATTAGCAATTCTGACACTGCTGTTAACTGGCATGCTGACTTTAACACTTTACATTCAAACAGTTAAATCACAAGATAGTCCTATAATTTCTGTAAACCCCTTGAACTCCACTGTTCAATCAGGCGCCAGCTTCACAATCGAAGTAAACGTAACCAATATCACTGATTTGGGATGTTGGCAGTTTATGCTGAGCTATAACACCACTATCTTAGACGCCATATGTGTTTCCGCAACCCCCTGCACCGAAAACAACCATAGCTGGCTGCCCGTTGATACGGAAGGTATTTTTCACCCTGATGGACCTCCAACCATAGATGACACAATAGGCCGGGTGTGGGTTGCCGCTCTATTTCCCATGAGCCAGCCATTTACCGGCAGCGGAGCCTTAATTACTATCAACTTCACTGCTGCAGCACCAAGAAACTGCACTTTACATCTTTACAATACGGTACTTGGCGACCACTTGGGAGAACCTATAAGTCATAGAACGCTCGACGGCTCCGTCACGGTTCTTAGAAGTTGGGGAGACGTAGACGGCAACGGCAGAATCGACATCTTAGACGTAAAGAAGGTGAAATTAGCCTACAGCGGCATCATAGTGGAGCCCTTCGCGGACTTAGACGACAACGGTGTCATCGACATCCTGGACGTGAAAAAGATAAAGCTGATCTACAGTGGCCTACTATAAAATTTAAAAGCAGTCTCTCACTCCACCATGAAATATGCGCGCGCAGAAACAGCAGAGAAGTTTAACCTGTCAAAATTTTCAACTGTTTTTCAAGTTGCACAAGCAATACTCTCAATTGTTTCCTTGTCTGTTGGAAGCTAACTAACTTTTCATTAAGAAAGTCAAGGATTTTACGAGTTTCCTCGATATCATCATCTCTTGCACCAACCACTTTTTTATCCTTTGGTTTTCCTTTAACTTTCATCGCTATAGTCTCCAGAAAACTTGGTGGGAATAATAAATTAATAAATCTATTCAAGCGAAGATTCTGATTCAAAATCGCAATTGCAAATCAACTTTCCGCACTAAACGTGTTCTCTTCCACAACATTGGTGCGGCCGCCGGGATTTGAACCCGGGCTGTCAGCGTGGCAGGCTGATGTCCTAACCAAACTAGACTACGGCCGCCGTCTGCCAAAAACTACTCTTCTATAGGGGGATTCTTAAAACCTTTCCTAGAAAGGCGTGGTGCCGCGGGCCGGACTTGAACCGGCGACAACCCGGTCTTCAGCTTCACCCTCAAGCGGAGATTACCGCCGAGTCGGGTGCTCTCCCAATCTGAGCTACCGCGGCGCGTACTCAACATGAATCGCACGTTTATTTTTAAGTTTTCGGAAAAGCTTGGACTAGACTAAACTTTAGCTGTAACATGCGCCGCCTGAAAACTTCGGGGCTAGACATCAGCATGTCTGTTCTGTCTTATCTTGCCAGTTGCCTCTCGATTCTGGCAAGTTTTTTCTTTTTCCTCTTCTCTTCCCTTTCCTTCTTTTTGAGGGGCTTTGGTTTTCCCTTTGGGACCTCCCCTTTTATCCCGCCTTTCGCCCTTCCACTCATGAGAATATCTCCTTTTTCTCACACAAGTAAAAGAATCGTTCATGTTTCTTAAAAATCTTCGGTGGTGGGCTGGGCCGTATTTGAACCGGCGATCTTGTCCCTATAGTGCCAAAAGCACTTCAGCTTTCTTAAGTTGTTTTGTTATGGGGTCGACCTCTAGTCCCAAACCCTCCAGTGTGTAGACACCGAGGACTTCGGCGTCTCCTTTCTCGGCAAAAACGACCATGGTGGTGGTCTTCTCTTCTATACACTCAATAACGGCTTCGCCAACTTTCCTTTTGAGCAATCGTCCATCAATTGTTTTGAACTTTCTAACAGTTTTTGCCTCTATTCCGAGTTTTTTGAGCATGTCTCTTGAAACCCACGTGTAGGTCGAGCCAGTATCAACTAGAAGACTAATTTCCTCAACTTTTGAGAGATCGGAACTGTAGAGTTTCACCGTGGCTGTCGTATGACCCAAGCTTGTCACATCTCTATACATAATTGTTTCAACCGTATATACTTGACGACAAGAAGTCTTGGTGGGCCGGGCCGGATTTGAACCAGCGACCTCCGCCGCGTGAGGGCGATGTCCCTTGGCCTTGAAAAAGGTTAACCAGCTAGACCACCGGCCCAGCAATTCTAAACGACAGACAAACTCCTTTATACTTTTCGTAACACTCGCCACCTCTTCCTTACGCAACAAACGTTTCTCACAAAAATTCAGATGAAACCAACCACATGCCTTAGACTGGAACCCGCGCCCGCGCAAAACTGAACTAGAGCAGAGCTATAGGGGTCTCCTCCTATTTGGATCATATATGGAAAAGGTATGTTGAAAACAGTATTTTCTAAAGAAAAACTGCTTGCGCTAACGTTTAAATCTTACACTAGGCGATTTACCGTGTCCTGATGAAAACATTGAAGGGATGCTCTTGGAAGACGTTGACGTTGTTCTTGGAGTAATTTTAAACAGAAACAAGTTTCTAGTTGAACGCCGCAGGTCGGATGAAAAGATAGACCCAGGTATTGTGTGCCTACCTGGAGGTCATGTTAAAGCCAACGAGAGCAAGGAAGAGGCCTTGAAAAGAGAAATGTTAGAAGAGCTTGGTATCAAAGTAAAAGAACACCAATTCATATGCAAAAACTTCTACATCGCAAGTAACGGCGAAAGACAAAACGCATATTGTTTCCTTGTCACAGAATATGAAGGGAAGCCAGTTTCTAAATCAGCTCAAGAGATTTTTTGGGAAGACAATGTTGAAAATCTAAGCTTAGAGGTTGATAGAAAGACAATAATGAAGCTAAGAGAACTCATGGATGCACCTAAATAGCTTCGAGGTCATTTACATCAGCGAACAATTTCCCGCTTCTTCCACCGCAGGTTCTTGCTCCTACATTTTCTACACTTAATAGCACTGGAAGCGTTTCGAGCTCCACAACTTCGACAAATTTTCATGTGGAGCCTATGCTTCTGGGCAAGGGTCTTTTTGAAGGGATCCATGATCGGCACAGCGTTCCGCCCCTCTCTGTGAGTTAGCTAGGTTTCAGATTTAGCCCCACCAAATATACCTTTCCCTTTCAACCTTTCGCTCAACATTTTAGCTACGTCGCTGGGTTTTTCAGCCACCCTAACACCCGCCGCCTTGAAAGCTTCAATCTTGCTCTGGGCGGTTCCAGCTCTTCCCATGATAATGGCTCCAGCGTGTCCCATTCTCCTTCCGGAAGGGGCGGTTCTACCAGCTACAAAGGCAACCACGGGTTTAGCATACCCTTCGGTAGAGATGAATTCTGCGGCTTTTTCTTCCATGTCTCCTCCAATCTCGCCTATCAAAACAACCGCCTCGGTGTGCTCGTCCTTCTCAAACTCTTTGAGGACCTCTACGAAGCTTAAGCCAACAACAGGGTCTCCACCTAGCCCCAGGCAGGTGGACTGTCCCAGACCCTTAGTGGAAAGCCCTCCTGCAATCTCGTAGGTTAGGGTTCCGCTTCGAGAGGCTATCCCCACGGTTCCCCGCCTGAAAATGTGCGCAGGCATTATCCCAAGCTTGCACTCACCCGGTGTAATGACGCCCGGAGTGTTAGGACCAATAACAACTGCTCCTTGTTGTTTTGCACGCGCCATAATTTGCACCGCGTCCCTCAACGGAATGTGCTCGGTGATGATCACAAGAGTTTTCAACCCGCTCTCAATGGCTTCAAACGCGGCGTCAGCGGCGAAGGGAGCAGGAACAAATATCACGGAGGCATCTGCCTCATGTTCTTTTAATGCCTCTTCCACCGTGTCGTAAACTGGAACGTTATGGACCCATTTTCCCCCCTTCCCAGGTGTAACACCAGCAACAATCTGAGTTCCATAGCCGAGCATGAGCTCCGTGTGGAAGCTTCCCTGGGTTCCGGTTATGCCCTGAACAATGGCTCTTGTACGAGTGTCAACAAAGATTCCCAAGGATAGGTTCACCATCCGGCCTTTGCGATTTTAACAGCCCTTTCAGCTGCTTCCTCCATACTGTCTAAGACTTGAATGCCTGCCTCTGTGAGAACCCGTCTCCCCTCCTCCTCATTGGTTCCCACCAACCTTATAACCATGGGCTTGGCAAAGCCCATTCGACCTTTCACTTCCAAAATGCCCTTAGCGATCTCGTCGCACCTTGTAATGCCTCCCAAAACGTTGATAAAAACAACTTCAACTCGCGGGTCGGAAAAGACGAGGTTGAGAGCAACAGCCACTTTGTTAGAGGAAGCGCCACCGCCCACATCGAGAAAGTTCGCCGGGTTTCCCCCATACAGTTGAATCGCGTCTAACGTGGCCATCACTAAGCCCGCGCCGTTTCCAATTACGCCGATGTTTCCGTCAAGTTTAACGTACGTCAACCCGCTCTTTCGAGCCTCCAGCTCTTGTGGGGTTAGCTCATCTCCGCCCTCTTTAATTAGCCGCCTCTGAAAGTCTGTGTGTCGATAAAGTGCGTTGTCGTCGATTATGAGACGGGCGTCTGCTGCAACAAATTTTCCCTCAGTTGTTTCAATGAGGGGGTTCATTTCGCACAGTTCGGCGTCATAGTCCATTGCTACTTTGTAGAGTTTGAGGAAAATCGCTGTAAGTTTCCGCATTTGATTCCCCATGTAGCCCAGTTTTTTGGCGATTTGGCGGGCGTGGTAGGGGCGGAACTCATACAAAGGGTCGACGAAGACCTTGGTGATCTTTTCCGGCGTGGTAGCGGCGGTTTCCTCTATCTCAACCCCGCCCGCAGAGGAGGCTATGGCCACGTAACTGCGACTGGAGCGGTCCAGGGTTATGCCAAAGTAAATTTCCTTACGCATGAGAAGCTTCTCCTCCACCAGAACGCTTTGAACTCTGAGACCCATTATCTCTGCACCTAGCAGTTTTCTCGATAAAAGCTCAGCTTCTCTAGGTGAGCTCGCAAAAAGGATGCCGCCCGCTTTTCCCCTTCCCGCCACCAGAATCTGAGCCTTGACGGCGACTGGAGCCTTGACTCGTTTAGCTGTCTCCCGAGCCTGCACAGGGGAGCTTGCCAATCCTCCATTTGGAATTGGTATTTCATACTTAGAGAAGATTTTCTTTGCCTCGTGCTCAAAGAGTTTCAACAGAGAGTCCCCAAAAGGCTATTTGAGGGTTTGGATGGTAACATAAGATTTCGTGTCCTGAACTCCCTCCACCGAAGCCAGCCCTTTGAGTGTTTCATTCAGCTTTTCCCGCTCTACCACAATGATCGCGTCCATGTCGCCAGTCACTCTGAAAACTCGCTGAATGGGAAACTTTACTATCTTTTGGTACACTTCTCCCCTCTTATGAGGCGAGACTTTGATGAAAACAAAAGCGGGATTCACGGACACTCCCAACACGTTTAGCCCCTTTTCTGTTACGTCTATGAACCCTCTGCCAGTTCGAATGCACCCATAATCCCGAAGCTTACGCAGGTGCACGTTTAATGCCTGTCGGCTGATCTGGAGTTTTTTTGCCAGCTGGCTTTGTTTTACCTCTAGGGTGTAGGTTGTTAGAGGGTTACCTTGCTCGTACAGCATACGAAGCAAGCGAAGTGAACGTCCGGTTGGAATCTGCTTGCTCACAAAATCACCCACGTGTTTAGTTAAACCACATCTTTACATATGTCAATTAAACGAAACATCGATATAAAAAACTTATACTACTGTAGCTCAGACAGGGGGATTGTAAAAAAACCACAACCTATTTATTCATAAGAAAAATCATAGAATCTACACGAGTAAGGAGTGAGACAGTGAAATGTCAGAGAGAAACGATGTGTTGATCGGGCGAAAGCCAGCTATGAACTACGTGTTGGCTTGCATAACCCTCTTCCACGGCGGAGCAAACGAAATAAACGTGAAGGCACGGGGAAGAGCCATTAGCCGAGCTGTTGACGTTGTTGAAATCGTGAGGCACCGATTCCTAACAGATGTAAAAGTCAAAAAAATAGACATCGGCACGGAACAGTTGCCATCCATTGAAGAGGGAAGCAGGTCTACAAACGTCAGCACCATTGAAATTACGCTAGTAAAATAGAAGACGTCAGCAACTTGCAAGCTCCGCCACTCCTTTATTTTTTGAATGAATTATCTATATGCAATGTTAAGGTTAAAGAACGGTAAGTTACGAATCTAAGCGTGTATGCTCGGTAAGTTTATATGACCTCAGCGCTTTCTCTGTATGATACGCTTCACGTTGATGAGGATGATGATAGGTAAATGCCGAAGATGGCCGACATCTGTGATTTCTGCTTAAAGAGTGGAATATTGTGTCCCAAATGTCAGACAAAGCTCAGATCAGGGAATGTGACGGATATGGACCTGAAGGTCGGCCGCCTGCTTTTGTCGCTTGAAAGCACGTATTCCCCCCTTCAAGGCATCCATTTTTATAGGGCGGTGGAGGCAGACGATGTTTTAGCAGTGATTGTGGGGCGGGGCGACGTAGCCCGTTTACTCAGTTATGGTGGAAAGATCATAAGGGAGTTGGGAGAAAAATTCGGGAAGACGGTTCGCGTGTTGGAACATGGGGTTGACGACAGAAAATTTTTGGAAGACTTGTTTGCACCGTTGAGCATCGTCACGATAAATACTATCTGGATACCAGACGGAACCACTGAAACCCGAGTGATTCTAAGAAGGCGAAGGAAGAAACCGCTCCTCCTCAACGTGGAGGCGCTGAAGGAAATCGCTAAAAAGGTTCGTGGAATAACCCTTAGAGTGGAATTTGCAAGATGACAGAGGTTCTTGTATGGAAATCGATCAACTGGGGAACTGGCGCAGAACCCACTATTCAATTGATGTGAAGCCGGAGTTAGATGGAAAAGAAGTCACTGTTTTAGGCTGGGTTCGGGACATCCGGGACTTAGGCGGCATACGGTTTGTGATTTTGCAAGATACGGAGGGAACCGTTCAGATAACCATTCCGCGCAAGGAGGTTGGCGAGGGTGTGGTCAAAAGAGCTGACTCTCTGCAGCGGCAGTACAGCATTGGCGTGAAGGGGGCGGTTAAAAAGACGGTTCAAACTCCGAGAGGAATAGAAATCGTTCCCAGCGAGATTAGAATACTTGGGATAGCTCAACACCCGCTGCCCTTAGACGTGACAGGTCGAACTCCAGCGCAAATGGATGTGCGACTGGACGCCCGTGTTCTTGACCTGTGCCGGGACGAGAATAAGGCTGTCTTTAGAATTCAACATGTCGCGCTGGCAGCCGTACGTGAATTTTTGTCTGAGCGGGGCTTCACAGAGGTCCATACGCCAAGAATCATTGCCTCCGCCACTGAAGGAGGAGCTGCACTCTTTTCCGTTGAGTACTTTGGGCGTGATGCCTTTCTCGCACAAAGCCCCCAGTTGTATAAGGAGCAGCTGGTTTTGGCTTTTGATCGGGTTTTTGAGATAGGCTCCTTTTTCAGGGCTGAGGAGTCGCATACCAGACGCCATTTGAGTGAGTTTGTTTCCATCGACATTGAACAGGGGTTTGCAACTGCGGATGACGTGATGAGGATGCTTGAAGAAATGGTGCATCACATGTGTAAGGTGGTGAAAACACTCTGTCAAAAGGAGCTTAAAATCCTAAAACACAGGATTGAGGTGCCGAAGATTCCGTTTAAACGCTTCACCTACAACGAAATCATTGAAGAGCTTAGGGAGAAGGGAATAGAGATTTCTTGGGGAGAAGATATTCCCACCCACGCGTTCAGAACGTTGGGCAAGCTTCATCCCTACTTCTACTATATAACTGACTGGCCCACCAAGTCGAAGCCTTTCTACATAAAGCCGCGGGATGACAACCATGAGTTATGCGAGGCTTTCGACTTGATGTGGAGATGGATAGAACTTGCTTCTGGGGGAACCCGCGTTCACTCAAAAGACCTTTTGATCAGGAGGTTGAGGGAGCAGGGCCTGCGCCCCGAATCGTTTAGCTATCACCTGCAGGTGTTTGACTACGGTATGCCGCCTCATGCTGGTTGGGCTGCTGGCCTTGAAAGGGTGATGATGATGCTTACTGGAAAGCGGAACATACGGGAAGTTGTGCTGTTTCCGAGAGACCAATTCAGACTCACGCCTTAACTGGTTTTTGGGAATTACTCGCCCTAGCGCACGCATTATCTTCGTTTTGGACTCACAGAAGATTATTTCGCAAAATAGAAATATCAGTTCCCTGCAATTGTTAACACGGAAAGGGGAAGAAGAATGAAGTTAAAGGCAGTTTCAGGAATAATGCTGACACTGCTATTAACAAGCATGTTAACACCGGCGTTTAACATTCAGTCTGTTGGAGCAGAACAAGGAATAATCTACATTAGGGCAGATGGAAGTATTGAGCCTCCAACAGCACCTATTTCGACTGCTGACAATGTTACCTACACTTTCACTGGGAACATTATTAATAATTCCATTGTTGTGGAGAGGGATAACATTGTGGTTAATGGATCAGGCTATATTGTTCAAGGGGTAGGAAGTGGAACAGGGATATACCTATCACACATAAGCAATGTGGCAATCAAGAACATGGAAATCAATGCATTCGGCAATGGCATCTGGATTGAGAATTCTATTAACAATAAGATTTCTAGAAACAACATAATAAACAATGTTGCTGGCATCCGACTGACGAGGACTAATGGTAACATTTTCTACTGCAACAACCTAATCAACAATACAATACAAGCATTGATACTTGCGTCGGGTGCGAACAGTTGGGATAATGGTTATGTAGGCAACTATTGGAGTGACTATACTGGTAGAGATACTGATGGAGATTTCATTGGTGAAACCCCGTATGTAATGGATGAAAATAATAAAGACAACCGTCCGTTAATGTTTCCATCTCCGTTGCCAACAGGATGCAGTCTTCTGACAACGTACATCGGGATTTCCTGCTTCTACCCTTCTATATATGGTGACATCATAGCTTATGTAAACGACGTTTCTGGCAGTATTATGTATTATGACATTTCAGATGCAGAGTTTAAAGATACAGGATACGAGGGATGGTGTCCTTCGCTTTATGAGAACTTCATTGCATTTATTGTGTGTCTTTGGTCCTTCATTCCGGAGGAACCAGTTACCTATGGATTAGCATTGTATGACATTTCCACTGGAAGTATCAGGATTTTGCCACCTCCTCACGAATTTAACATCCTCGACCTTAAGGTATGGAAGGTGTTATGGCCCGCTCGTGTATTCTCTATGCACGGCGACATCCTCGCGCTGCGTACTTTTATGGGGGTCTGGGTCTACAACATTACTACTTCAAGCATCATAGCAAACCCCACCGACACTAAGGCGCCGGGAGGAGTTTCTGTTTATGAAAACATCATCGCATTCTCTGTTTATGAAAACATGATCGATTTCATCTGGTATCATGATTTATCAACAAACACCACAACTAACACTGGGGTGCCGGGCATTTACCCCTCTGTGTATAGCGACATCATCGTATTTCAAGATAACTTAACGATCAAGTACTACAACATAAGCAGTAGACAAGTGACAATAGTAGGGGCCGGCGAATTACCATCTATTCATCGCAACATTATCGTTTTCAGCACAGATGAAAGTTTGATTAGCGCAGACCTAAATGATGATGGAGACATGGAGGATATGGTGATCAGATACTATGATATTCTAACAAACACCGTGACTAACACAGGACAGATTGGCGAATACCCATCGATCTACGAAAGCATCATGGCATTCAGCATATATGAGCCGATGGTTGACACTGACCTGAACTGTGATGGAGATAAATATGACTATGTGGTTAGATACCGCCCCCCTGATACTGCAGTAATAAATGTTACAACTTCCACAACTGCTGTGGTACAGAGCTGCCCTCTATTCATCAACGTAACCGTTCAGAATCAAGGTGTCATCACAGAGACTTTCAACGTCACCGCCTACTACAACACGACTCCTATCAACATAACAGAGGTCACTCTAACAAGCGGAAACACCGTTGCCATCACTTTCACATGGAACACAACGGGCGTTGAAGAAGGAGACTACGCAATATCAGCGAAAGCCACTGTGGTTCCGGGCGAAATGGACACAGACGACAACACTAAGGTAGGTGACAGGGTCACCGTATTATCCTCAGGGCATGATGTAACCATTAATAGTGTTATTCCTTCCAAAACTTTTGTCGGACAGAATTACTCCTCATCCATCCGTATTACCGCCAAGAATTATGGCAACTTTACAGAAACCTTCAACATAACCGCCTATGCAAACTCGACCGTCATTGACACACTTGCAAACATCACCCTAACTAGTGGAAACTCCACAACCATTGCCTTCACATGGAACACAACAGGCTTTGCCAAAGGCAACTACACAATAACCGCCATAGCCACTCCAGTTCCAGACGAAACAAACACAACCGACAACACCCTCATCGACGGCTGGGTTTTTATCACAATTCCAGGAGACGTGAACGGTGACAGCGAATGCAACATCCTAGACGTGAAATTGGTAAAGCTGGTGCTCAGTGGTATTATAGATGATCCGAACGCGGACATAGACAACAACGGTGTAATCAACATCTTAGACCTAAAAAAGATGAAGTTAATCTACAGCGGTCTCTTGAAATAGCCTACAGTGGCATTATGCGCTCAAAAGGTTTCTAAACAGATGTCATTTTGCGCCCGCTTTACAAGCCTTGGCTTTTTCCTTCCGTTGCATAATTGTACAGCAGTAGATGTATTCCTTTCCATCAATAACCTCTTTGCGAATTGCAAACACACATTTGTCCGCCGGGATCTCTGCACTACACATTTCACATTTTACGAATTTCTTCATTTTTTGGTCTCCTTTTTCTTTAGATAATCTTTTATGGCTACGTGCAAGGCGTCTGCTGCCAGGTTGGAGCAGTGCATCTTGACTGGAGGTAGCCCGCCTAGGCTGTCTGCAACATCGCCTCGGGTAATCTTTAAAGCTTCTTCAATCGTCTTCCCTTTGGCAAGTTCGGTGATCATGCTGCTTGTGGCTATGGCTGCGCCGCAACCAAAAGTCTTGAATTTGACATCTACTAATCTGTCGTCCTTAACTTTAATGTACACAGTCATGAGGTCGCCGCAAACGGGATTGCCCACGGTTCCAACTCCATCTGCGTCTGGAATTTCACCTACGTTTCGTGGGTTCGTGAAATGGTCCATAACCTTTTCGCTGTACACTCATATCACCTCAACATTTCTTTCGGGGTTAAGGGAGACATTGCTCTCAGTCTCTTTACCACGCCCGGCAACACTTCCAGCACGTAATCCACATCCTCCTCTGAGTTTTGTTTGCCCATAGTGAAGACTAAAGACCCATGTGCCTCTTCGTGGGCTAAGCCTATCGCGAGCAATACATGGGAAGGTTCTAAAGTCTTTGAAGTGCACGCCGAACCCGAAGACACCTGAATGCCACGCATGTCCAACCCTAAGATGAGGGATTCCCCTTCTATATAGCTAAATCTGAGATTGGCGTTGTTGGGAAGTCTTTTAGTTGGGTGTCCATTCAAGTAGGAATGTTCAATTGTGTTCAAAACACCCTTTATGAGTTTGTCTCGGAGTTGGCTTAACCGTTTGCCTTCAGCTACCACCTCTTCTTTGGCGATTTCAGCCGCCTTACCCATGCCGACTATGCCCGGTATGTTTTCCGTGCCAGAACGCAGCCCCCTTTCTTGACCGCCGCCCTGTGTAACTGGTTGAATTCTGGTTCCCTTTTTGATGTAGAGGGCTCCCACGCCCTTTGGTCCATACATGTCGTTGGAAGAAATTGAAAGGAGGTCTATGTTTTCTTCTTCAACGTTGATGGGTGCCTTTCCTGCTGCGGCTACAGCGTCCACGTGAAAGTAGATTTGATTTTCGTGGGCTATCTTCCCTATTTCCCTTACTGGTTGAATTGTTCCGATCTCGCCGTTGGCGTACATAACCGATATAAGGATGGTTTTGTCAGTTATTGCATCTTTGAGTTCTTCAGGGTTAACCACGCCTTGTTTGTCCACTGGCAAGAAGGTGGTTTCGAAGCCTTGTTTTTGAAGATGTTTGCAGATGTTTATCACCGATATGTGTTCAATGGTGGTTGTGATTATGTGGTTCCCCTTCTCCTTGTTCCGGTAAGCAACTCCCTTCATCGCCAGATTGTTGGATTCTGTGCCCCCTGAAGTAAAAATCACTTCTTCAGGTTTTTCTACTCCTATTAGTCGAGCAACTTTCTCTCTTGACTCCATCAGGGCATTTCTGGCACTTACGCCAAAGGAATGGGAAGATGAAGGATTTCCATAGTCTGCCATAAAATACGGCTTCATCGCTTCAAAGACTCTAGGGTCTATGGGCATCCCAGCCGCATAATCCATATACACTTTTCTCAATTTCTACGATCACTTCCTACTTCACTTTCTTAATAACAAAATGAATCTGGTCTTCCTCTTTGCGTAATTCAAGGAGTTGGTGTCCGAGTCTTTTGACTAAACGTTTTATGTCTTCTTCAGCTGCTGGATCATCAGCAATCACTTCTAAAACTTGACCGATGGCTAGCTTGTCAATTTCCTGTCTTGTCCTAAAAACCGGCTCAGGGCAATAGAGGCCTAGGCAGTCTAACTCTCTATCAGGCTTTTTCTGCGGGAACAAACCAAATCCCACATTCATTATTCTGAATTGTAATTGTATTATTATTTCCATGCTTATATAAGCGAATATTCTGGTTTCCGAATGGTGGATGATGCTGGAGAAGGAAAGATCAGAGAAGCGCGAAGAAAGCAAATAATTGTTTTCAGGGTTAGACTTACTTGGTTTTCATTAGTTTCTTTGCGAATTCCTTTCCAAACTCGAAGCATTTCTGGATTTCATTCTTGTCGGGAACCCATTTAACTGTCAAAGCAGGAGCAACTATTTCCATATCCGCCTTCTCCAGACTCTCCTCAATAGTCTTAACCGCTCCACCTCCCCAGCCGTAAGAGCCAAAGGCAGCAGCAATTTTGTTTCTCGGTCTTAAACCTTGCAACTCTTCTAGAAATGGAGCAACTGTTGGTAGAACACCGTTGTTAATGGTTGAAGAGCCAACAAGTATTCCTTTCGCTTCCAGAAGTTCTCCAATGATGTCTCCTTGATCTGAAAATGGAAGCCTAAACAGCATCGTCTCAACACCTTCGCTGCTAATGCCCTCAACTATAGCTTTAGCCATTTTTTCTGTGCTACCCCACATAGTATCGTACACGACCAGAATCTTTTTTCTCGCTTCTCCCTTTGCCCACCTAAGATAAGTCTCAACTATTTTCGTTGGGTTACCACGCCAGATGATGCCATGACTCGGCGCAATCATATTAATCTTCAAACCTAACTTCTGAATTTCCTCTATTTTCCTTATTATCAATTGACTGAAGGGCCACAAAATGTTGGCGTAGTATTTGGCTGCCTCTTCCATCAGTATTTTTTCATCAATTTCATCGTCGAACCGTTTTGAGGTTGCCAAGTGCTGTCCGAACGCGTCATTAGGTAAAAGTAACGCGTCTTTTTCTATATAGGTAAACATGCTATCTGGCCAGTGAAGCATAGGGGCTTCAATGAACCTTAAACTTCTTTCGCCTAGACTTATCTCGTCGCCAGTTTTTACAACCTGAAAATCCCAGTTGCCAAAATAGTGTTTTTGCAATCCCTCTTTGCATCGGGCAGTGCCTACCACCTTTGCTTGAGAGGCTAGTTTCAAAATTTCGGAGATGGTTCCAGAATGATCCGTTTCAACATGGTTAGCCACAACATAGTCTATCTTAGAAGGGTCAAAAATCTCCTTAATCTTTTCCATCATCTCTTTCGCGAAGGGACCATAAACAGTGTCGATTAAAGCCGTTTTCTCGTCGACGATCAGATAGGCGTTGTAGGTGGTTCCGCGATGGGTTGAGTATGTAAAGCCGTGAAAATGTCTAATATTCCAGTCGATAGCTCCAACCCAGAAAATGTTTTCTAAAACTTTAACGGAAGGCATGCTGAGTTTCTCCTTTCATTTGAAGTAGTTTTCATATGAAGAAAGCAACATCTGATTATTAGGGACTTGGACTTGTCTTCACAATCCTCTCAGCAACGGTTTTCCCCAATTTTCGGCATTCTTCTAAGCCTTTTTCATCTGGATTGTATTTTATTAACAAAGGGGGTTCTATAGTTTCCATCTCAAACTTGTTTTTCATGACTTCCAACAGCATGCGCGGAGCCTCTCCACTCCAACCATAGGAACCAAAGGCTGCCCCTACCTTGCCCTTTAAATTAATTCCCTTTACTGCCACTTCTTCCAAGAGTCTCTTCATATCTATGCTTATGTCGTGGTGGTAAGTTGGCATTCCAAGAATTATGCCGTCTGCCTTCGCCAACTCTTCTGGTGTCGCAAAGTACTTTAATTCGACGTTTACACCTGCTACCAATTTCGCTCCTTCTTCAACTGCTCTAGCCATCTTCTGGGTGTTCCCGGTCTGGCTGTAGTAGAGAATAAGCAGTTTTAGCAACTTCGACATGTTTCAAACCTCAATTTATGTAACATGAAGGGAAAAATAACTTTTGCGTGTATACGTCCGTTAAACAAGAGATGTGAAATGGCAACTTACTTCTTCTTGAAGAACAACCAGTTGTTCCTTCCTTTAAACCTTACCAAACAATAATCGCCTCTAAGCTTGGCGCCTCTGATTTCGAAAACCAGCTTGTCTTCGTCCCTTTCCCTCAAGATGTACCATCCCTTATCCCAGATTTCCACGGTGCCCGCGCCATACTGCCCCTCAGGGATTGTTCCTTCAAAATTTGCGTATTCAACTGGGTGATCTTCCACCTGCACCGCAAGTCTTTTTACACCGCTCTCGGTGGGCGGAGTTTTTGGAACTGCCCAGCTTTTCAAAACTCCGTCCATTTCCAACCTCAAATCATAATGTAGATGCGTGGCTTGGTGCTTTTGAATGACGTAGATATTTTCACCATCTGCCCCGCTACCCTTAGGTTCCCTTGTTTTTTCAAAATCTCTTTTCTTCCAGTACTCTTCAAGCCCCATTTTCGTTCCCTCTATTCAGGAAAGATAAATCCCAAAGACCAAATAAGAACTATTCCTAGGATAAACAAGACACCATGTAAGAGATGTAAGTTTTTTAATAGTACAGGTTCTGTTCTTCATAAAAAGGAGGGAGTAGCTGGCGATGTTTTTCTCGTTGCTAATGAAAATGCTAAATGAAGAGGGTCACGTCAGCTTTTGAGGCGATGTCGAGGAAGGCTGCTGCGCCAGCAATCTCGTCTACCTCAGGGATCAGATCTTCCTTCTTTATGCCAAACATTTCCATAGTTGGACTGCAAGCATAGATCTTCAGCATTCCAGTTGCCTTTAATCTTTTAAGCATCTCACAAGGTGTAGGATACTTCATCTCTCCCAACTTCTTTTTCAACTGTTCTTCCAAGTGTTTGTACATGGTGGGTAGCCCAGCTTTTTCCATAGCTCCTTTTCTGAGCATGGTGAGTCCCCAGAAAGTGAAGAAAACGTGAGTCTCTATGTCCATGGCTGCAGCAGCGGAAGCCAATATGAACACAGGGTAGAGTCTGTCTAAGGTGCCTCCATGAGCTATGATTGCAAGCTTCTTTTTCTTTCTTTCAGTCATAAATTTTCACTCCTTTTTGGCATTCTCAAAAGTAGAATATAAGTTATCCCATAACACTGTCATAAACTTTTGTTGCAGCGAGTTGACGAAAGATACAGGAGTAACAGATGACCAATGTGAACTTATTTTAGGATTACAGCACTATTAAATGAAAGTGAATTAAAGGAGGTGGGTGAATGGCAGAGATATACAAGGTGAAACCTCTACCCTTTGCATACAATGCCTTAGATGGTATATCAGAACAACAACTCAAGTTTCATCACGACATACATTATGCAGCATACGTCAGAAACAGAAACAAGATAGAAGATCAGCTTGCAGACATGCGGAGGAAAGGGGACTTCCCAAACATAAGAGAACTGAAGTTGAGCGAGAGCCACAATGCCAGCGGAATGATACTGCACGAGGTATACTGGCAAACCCTTGGAGGAAAGGGCGGCGAACCAACTGGTAAGTTGGCTGAAAAAATAAGAAAGGACTTTGGCTCCTTCGAAACTTGGAAGAAGGAATTCATGGCTGTCGCTAATAGCGCAAGAGGCTGGGCTCTATTGTGCTACGATCTCAGCGACAATAAACTCCACATCTACTCGGTAGATTTTCACGACCAAGGCGCTGTTTGGAGATCGATTCCCATAATGGCACTTGACGTTTGGGAACACGCCTTCTATCATGATCAGGGACCAAACAAAGGACCCTACTTTGAAGCTTTTTTCAAGAACGTAAACTGGAAAAGAATCAATGAAAACTTTGAGAAAATAGCATCCAAATTCGAGGGCTAGCGCGCGAACTCCACCGCCTCCATCGCCAATCGAAGCATGGTTGCCATACATCGGCGTTGCAATCGTTGCCGTTGTCGCGGTCTCAGCCATCGCTATGCTCATCATCAAAAGAAGGAAGAAAATCGCGCGGGCGCGCGCAAAGAATGTTCTACCACCCGAATTCTTGTCTGATTCTTTTTCGGAACTTAGTTTCTATTTGTTCTGGTGCTCTACGAATGTATTCTTTAGCCTTTTGGAAAGCCTTACAATCCATTCTTTTAAGTTCCAGCAGATATTTGACTGCGTTATTTTCATTTAATTCCATATTTGTCTTTTCCACGAATTTTGATGGAAGATCCGTCCAGACAACAGCGTCAAGCTCCTTCTGCTTTGCCCATAATTTGATGCGAGGCAAGATTTCGGGGACGACGTTGCACTGGCTACGATTGTCTGGAATAGAAACGAATCCTATATTATTTTTCGATGTTTGCTCTCGGTTTGCAAGATTATCTATGGCTTCTTGTAAATCTTCACAATCGGCGTAAGCCCATAAAGTCTGAACATTTGAGGCATCGGGGTAAAGAACAAGCGTTAACCTCCAATCCTTAGAAATCCGAGCGAATTCAACAGGAAGAAGCGGGCCATCCTTTTTCCACAAACCAGTTATTCTAAGTTTGCCTGGACTCCAAATCAGTGAACCCCACCCCAGGAAAGCTATTTTCATTTTAAAATCACCTTTCATCCAGAAACATGGATATTTTGTTCAAATAAAATTTACGAAAAAAGTGGGTCGAGCAGAAAGAGCCTCAAACTTTTAAACGCGAGTTGAGTTAGCGCGCGCGGTGCTTTTTCCTTCATCCAGGATAATAACCTTCCTCATATATCCAGATACCTATCCACCATTCGAATAAAGGAGGACAAACTACTTCCAAGTGATAAAAGCCTGGTGGGGCATCGAATCTATAGGCTGTTCCCTCTTTCGGCAAGTCAGGAAAGCTCTTGATAGCGCCTCCTCCACCTTCCGTTTCTATGAAAAGAATAAATCCGAAACTTTTGTATGGCTCGTAGCTTTCCCACATCCACCGTATTTTAAGGTGTCCTCCTTCAATGTAAAAGGAGTCTGTTGTGAGATTTTCCCAACCTCGAAAATTTTTGATCAAAACCCAATCCACCAAAATACGCCTTTCAAGTACCTCAATGTATTCTTCAAGCTCTTGGATTTGATAATCCCTCCCTTCCATTTCCTTACTTAAATCTCGCACCCGAACTTGCAAGGTTCTTATTTCTCCCTGCAAATCCTGCTTTACTACGAAATATCCTGAAGCAGTTCCAGCAAGCAATCCTATGAAGATTCCAGTCAACACCAACTTCAAATTTTTCTTCTCCATTTTATTCACCTCTATGTACTTCAACTTTGACCTTCACATGCTCTGTCCAATAGAGCCAGTCCATATTATCTATTTCCCTTGCTGGTCTAAATCTATTAGCGGTATATCCTTAGGATCCTGTCGGGTGAGGAAGGCCACGCTGACATGTGGGAAACAACTCTTGCAATAGAGAAGTAAAAATGCAATCGAGAAACTCCCTTTCCTTTCTGAAAAGTTAAGAAATTTCAAATAGCGACGTTAAGGTCATCTGCCTTTTATGTTACTCTCAGCAGATCGAAACCTTCGCCGGAATGCTAGAACTGTGCTAGAGTACGCTGAAGAGAAAGATGTGGGGTTAAGGATGCGGCTTTAAACATTGCCAAGAAACCTAAATCTCAAGTATTTCAATGGCAGCGGTCGGGCAACTTCTAACACAAGCAACGCAACCTGTGCACATTTCTTCTATCTCAACACATTCTGAACAAAGCTGTTTTGCCCTGACTCCTAAACAGGCTTCAGGGTTCACTACCCTTGCTTTTCCATTAAGGAGCTCTAAGACAAATGCTGGACAAACAGAGACGCATACTCCACAACCATCGCAAGCCTCTATATCGATTCTTACTCTGGGCATTTTCTATCCACCTGGTGCACCGTGGAAGGGCACATTCCCCCACAGAAAATCCCACCAATCCACTTCGGTGATGGTTTCCCCTCTCACCACGATGCTCATAATCTTGTTTAGAAGGTCGTGATGTCTCTTCTCATCCGAAGCTATGGATTCAAGCAAGAACTTTACCTTCTCGTTTCTTGTCTTCTCTATTATGTAGTTTAGGCGCTCCATCGCTCTTTCTTCGTATTCAATATGCTTTTTGACGATTTCTTTCAGTCGGTCAAACTCTTCATCCGTTAAAGCCGGCGGGACAGAAGCTACCTCTACGGCCGCTTTGTATATTTCAGCGTGCTTCATCGAATCTAGGGAAATTCCCTTCAAAACTCCTTTAACTACGGGGTTCGTTAGTGCCTTCAGAGCTTGATTCATGGATTTGACTATTTCCTCTTCTAACTTTATCTGTTCGTCGAAAAATTTCGTTAATTCTCGTTCTGTGGGGTTCAAGAAATTCGCCTCAACTCACCTAGCCCTAGAGTCTTAATTAAATCTTATGCGTCTCCGCTTGATTTTAGTCATGGGGCAATAGAACCCTTTCGCGCCGGCTAAACAATGTAAAAACCATCTACAACTTATCCATTATTTTCTGCTGTTTATCGCGCAAAATGAGTGTTTGAATGACAAACAAAGCATTGTTGGATGTCAATTGTTGGATCAGAGAGTTTACATAGCTCGCACATTAACCCGTTTCGTCTGATTATTTCGCAGGCTACGCAAAACTTTGCCACAAGTTCGTATTTGGATATATGCCCATTAGCAAGTGAGACAACGATTTCCTTAATCATCGGCTGAACTTCTTCAACTTCTTCAATTTCGAGGACTGTACCTCTGACATGTCGCGTATATTTACTCACAGCCGTTTGGGTGACGCCTAAGAGATTCGCCACATCCTTTTGCTTCAATCCGTATGTTTGTGTTAATTCTCGTGCTATGGCGGATCGGATGGCTGGAACCAAGGATTTCACCGCGACTTCACATGGCAATAACATATTGGCTCGCCGAACTATAGTATTAGTGGCGAAAGGTATATAAGCATGACGTACGTCATCTCCTACATGACGTACGTCATAAAGAACTCAGAGGGGGATGTCCTTGTTATTTTTCCTCTCCTCTCCCTTTCAGCGGGGCCAGAGACGATGATCCGTCACGGCGTCTTTATGACATACGTCACTAGAGGTTTCAACAATGGTTCTTGAAATAAACTCCCGCCAATGGTTGTCCAAGATAGTAAATAATAGTGCCGATTTGGCCGAACTCCTCAAACAGGCAGATAGCATTTGTCGACGCTGCGAGACTATTACCCCTATGATCTGCATTGAACAATGTGAAATATGGAGAGCGAAGAACGAATTCATAAAGATGAGCGAAGTCCTAAGCGGAGACAATCATATACATAACTTACTTAATGCCGTAAAAAATGAAAGGCGACTAAGAATTATCGAGGCGCTTTCTGAAAGCCCCTATAGCATAAAGGGACTACAAGAATACCTGAAAAACAAAGGATACTATCATAGTCGTCGCACCATAACCAATGAATACGTTAAACCTTTGATGAAAGCAAGACTTGTCAAAAAGGATGGCGATAGGTACAAATTAACACTGTATGGTCAAAAATTTCGCGGTGTATTAATCAAATTTGATGTTGAAAATTCGCTGCCAAACCATTCCCATTGCTACGAAGAAGATGTGTTAGTGAAGTTGAAGGATGGACCGAAATCCTACGAAGACTTAGCTGGATTGGTACCCCGAAAAAGTTTGTCAAGATCCATAAAAAGACTCAGCGAAGAGGGGCTAATAACCAAGAGCCAATCTCCTTACTACGTTTTCTATTTCAGAACAAAGAAAGTGCCGAAAAAGGCATTTTCACTAACAGAGAAAAAGATCTATGAAGCTATTCCAGAGGCTGGTATATCCGCCCACGAGCTTTCTAAGAAAGTTGGGATAAACCTTAGAAGAACCTACAAATATCTACGAAGGCTAAGGAAGAATAGACTCGTTTTCAATCGAAAGAAGTCTAGAACCTATGAATTGACGTCTTCTGGAATGAAACTTGCCAATTTCCTAGAAGAAACGACAAATCTTGTCTTAGACGCTTCGAAGGCGTCAGCCTTTCTGCTTGAAAGTTCTAAACAGGCCACAGAGACCTCTGCGCTTAACTAACACTTTATTTCTTTAGCGCTCTTTTCAGCGCGTCGGTCACATTTCTTCTTCCCATGGCGACGATGTAAGGGCCAAGTCTCGGGCCTTCAGACACCCCCAAAAGTATAGTGTAAAGAGTTTTGAAGAACCGTTTTGGTGGGATGGAGTGTTTCCTCGCGATGGTGAAGATGGCGCCCTGTATCTGATCTTCTTCTGCTTCAACTTGAAGGGCTTGAATAAGTTCCCTGACTGCCCTGTTTTCCTTTTCGCTCAGTTTCAAGGCTCTCTCCTTGATCTCCATAAAGTCTCTGGTCCAGTTGAACGCATATTCAATCCTCTTCTCTAGGTCTTCTGGCATCTCGTCCCTGATGTATCCGTAATCTCGGAGCTTATCAATGATATATTCAGTTTCGGAGCCCTTCGGTGCCACCTTAGCCAGATACGTGAGCAGGTTGTAGGGCACGTGAACGCTGGCTTGCGTTGGCGGTTTCAGCCACCAGCAGTATTTGTAGAGTCCGGAGAGTTTGGTGAATTCTCTCTTATCAGGAATTTGTTTCTTTCCGAAGTGGATGTCTTCTAACTCGTCGAGTTCGTTCATGTAGGCTGGGATGTCGAAGACCGAGATGGAGCGTGCCCCCACAAACCGTTTCAACATGAGCAAAATTAGAGACTGAGGAGAGCCATAGCGGAACCAAACCTGAGGCGTGAACACCATGCCCGCAGACTTGGAGAATCGCTTTCCTCCTTTAGCCAAAAATAATTCGTATTGAGCATGAAACGGTGGCGACCACTTTAGGATGTCTTGGCATATGCGGTCGTTGACCCTCACAGAATCGGCGATGTCTTTTCCGTAAGCCTCAAACCTTATGTCAAGGGCTTTCCACCTAGCTGCGAACTCCACCTTCCAGACGAGTTTTCCCTCACCCTTGGTGTAGTCGGCTTCACCTTTGTTTCCGCAACCCTTGAACCATTGTCCCTTGATTTCCATTCCTTCGCAGGAATAGAGGACTTTGTCTTCTTTTGGCACGAACTCATACGCCTTGGTTGTGTAGATGCGTCCGCAGTTTCCGCAGACGGCGAAATAAGGCAACGCTTCTTCAAATTTTTCTTGCCCCACCTCTTCACTTATGATTTCGCCCACACGCTTGGCGTTTAGGAGTATGTTTTTGATTTCGTTGTTGAGCAAGCCGCGTCTATAGACATCCGTGGCAGACATGAAAGTGTATCTGACGCCGCACTTGTCTAGGGCGTCAAGCAACAGCGAGCTTGAGTGTTCACCGAAGCTCTTGTGACATTTATAGGGGTCGGGGATAGACGTTACAGGAAATCCCAGAAACTTATTCAGAGATTTTGGCGACCCAGCTGGAACCTTACGTAACCCGTCTTTATCATCGCAGAAGGCTATCAATTCAGAACGATAATTTTGTGCCTGCAGGGCAACCGTGATAGCGTGAGACCTTACTGCGTCGCTTATATTTCCAACATGAGGAATGCCCGACGCGCCGAACCCCATCTCAGTGCGAATCAGGTCGAGGCTTCTGCCCAGCTTACGCTCCTTCTCCACAATCTTGACAGCGGTCTTGTCGTACCATGTGCCGTGTCCAATGATTTTTTCTGTCATGATCGAAGTTTCCTTCCCACGCGTTCCATGTACAATACGTACGTAGTTCAATAAAAATCGTTTCACAAAAGAAAAGAATAGCGTTATTTTTATGCCCATGGAGACATCCTCGTAATCTCCCTTTTTTGTCATAAGCGCCATTTCTTGGAAAAGTCTGTTTTCAACATTCTGCTGTTATTAGTCTCCAAATAGGAATGGGATGTTATAGGGGGTTAGCGTTTGAATTTCCTATTATCTAGAGAATTTCTACTATCAGTTTAGTCATATTATCGAGACTGAAATAACGATTATAGTTCTTGGCATGTCTTTTCAACTGTAGCCATTGGCGGTGCATTGATGACGGAGAAAAGAAGCGAGTTTGACATCATCGCTGACATCCTTCGAGTAGCGACTTTAGGTTCTAAAGAATCAGAGATTATGGTTGGATGCGATTTAGATCGCAAGCTTTTGGAGAAGTACATGCCTACCATGGTATTTTTGAAGCTGGTTAGTATGGAAAAAGGAAGTGAAAATTTTTATCGAACCACAAGTAGAGGCCTAGAGTTTCTACGTTTTTATCACGGTTTACGCTGGCTTTTATGGGGTAAAGACTTTGACTTCTTATTGATCAACATTTTAACTAGGCTGAAAAAGGACAGAAACCCCTACTACGTAAGATAACAGCTAGTATTTTGGGAAAACAAATAAGATTTGGCGTAATATTCACCTTTCAGAATTGAGGCGTCTCTACCCTTGCCGTTCTACGACCCATTGGCTCGACATAAAGCCATAGAAAAGCTTGTTGTGCGAGATAGGGAAGACGTTCAGGAGAGGAAGTATTGGCGCTTCAGATTTGACCGCTGGTACGGCGGAATCGTGACCGCCGACGCTGTGGGCTGCGGGCTGGTCTGCAAGTACTGCTGGGTCTCCGACGCCGTCATGTTCCAACCAGCCAAGATAGGCAAGTTCTACAGCCCAGAAGCAGTCGCCAAAACCTTGGTAATGATGGCAGAGAAGCGCAGCTTGAGACAGCTTAGGGTGAGCGGAGGAGAGCCTACCATAGGCAAGCAGCACCTGCTTCAACTCCTCAGCCATCTCGAAGGGCGCCAACTCCTCTTCATGTTGGAAACGAACGGAATCCTAATCGGAAGCAACCCCAAATACGCCGATGACCTATCCAAATACCGCTCCCTTCACGTTCGAGTCTCACTTAAGGGATGCAGCGAAGAAGACTTTGCTAACCTGACTGGCGCCAAACCCGAGGGCTTCACCCTCCAGCTAAAAGCGCTTAAGAACCTGCTGCAAGCCGGCGTCAGATGTCACCCAGCGGTAATGATGTCCTTCTCAACACAGGAAAGCGCACAACGGCTCGTTGAACGATTGAATAGCATTGGTCCAGAACTGGCAGAAGACCTCGAAGTTGAGGAGTTGATTCTCTATCCAAAAGTGAAGCAAAAAATCGAAAGGCAAGGCTTGAAGTACTCCAGCGCCTACATAACCTAACATAATCCCTATTTGTGCAAACAATAATATGGTAGGGGTGAGGAGCCGCCAAAAATTGAAGGTGGAAAAAGTCTGGCCATACGTCATTCCGTTCCCGCTAGAGGCTGAAAAGCGCAAGCTGATCTGGGGCATCCTTCAATCTAGAGTGGGAATGAGCATCCTCACCAAATTGAAAGTGGACGATCGAACTTATCAGCAGGATCTAATTCGAGGAACTCCCTACTCAAACAAATCCATAATAGAGTACCTGAAAAGAATGGTCTCAGCCGACATGCTTGAAGAAGGTATGGAGCAGGTCAAAACCGAGAAAAGGAAAGTGTGGGTTAAATGGTATAAGCCCACCAGGCTTGGAAGATGGTTCATTCTCTTCCTAAAGCCTCCAAGAGAAATTCCCTCAGACCTAGCCAAAAAAACCATTGAGGAACTCTTCCTAGTCTACTCGTCCAGCATCGTAGAGGTTTGTGAAAAATACGGAATTAACCTTGACTCCTTTCACCGGATCCTAAACGAGCAGTACCTCAAGAAAACATCGAAAACATCCGAAAAGAAGCCTAAATAATGGTTCATTACAAGATCATGACGTAACCTTCATGCCAAATCTTATTATATTACCATGCACTGGAGTAATGTGAACCATTAACAGCCATGAATAGTCGCGGAACAGACATGAGTGAAGCTTTTTCAGTTGGGTTGGGAATGGCTTTGGGGCTGGTTATGGGTCAGTATATGCTCCAAGTTACGGGACCGCTGGAAAAAGTTGTAGTTAAACAAGTTCTTGTATGTCAAAAGTGTGCTGCGCAGAACCCTGTCGAAAACAAGTTTTGTGGAAACTGTGGACAAAGTCTTTATCCCCCTCCACAGATTACTTGTCAAAAGTGTGGTTCAAAGATGCCTGCTACTATGAAGTTTTGTGGAAACTGTGGTTCTGCTTTGCTAAGGTAGGCACTTCCGAAAAGAAATAAAAAATAGGAATATGGGGTCGCTACTGAAGTTTTGCCCCGCAACTGCCACAGAACTTGCTAGTAGACAGATTTTTTGCTTTACATTTTGGACAGTTGATTTCCTCTGGCTTCAATGAAGAACCGCAGTCGCCGCAAAACTTCATTGTTGCTGGCATGTCTGCTCCACACTTCGGGCATTTCACCTTGACTACTGGAACGAGGCTTGCTCCACAGTTGCCGCAGAATTTGGTTCCAACCGGATTCTGAACTCCACAGCTTTGACACACTATTAGCTGCTGTGGGGCTGCAGGTCGTTGCATCTGTTGCGCCACCGTTGTTCCCATAGCCAATCCCACACCCGCCCCGACACCTGCCGCAGCGGCTCCGCCGCCTCCCTCTGGAAGTTCAGCTGCTGTCTCCTTCATATACTGCAATGTCATAGCTTGCTGTCCCACGCCTGAAGCAAATCGTCTCGCTTCCTCTGGGATCTTAACACCCTCAAAGACGGTGTCTATAACTTTCAGACCTATCCGTGCAGCCTCGTCTCTGATTTTTAGGGTAACTTTGTCGGTTGTTTCATCTGCATTTCTGACTAGAGTGAAAATGTCGTGGTGGGCAAACTCGTCTATGACCCGTTCATTTATGAAGCCGCGAATGTATCTTTCAACATCACTAGACGTACTGGCTCCTTGGTTCCCGAAAAACTCCACTACGAATAGCTTCGGGTCTTCTACCTTGTAAAGCAGATAACCAAAGAACCCGAGTTCCGCTTGATACTGTATGGGTCCGCTGGGTGCAGAATAGGCCTGTCCACCAAAGTTTCCTCTAAACTGGCTGTTGCTCACAAATATTACTTCACATTCAAAGATGTCCCCAATTATTCTCAGGGCCTTTAGGGCTCCTGTTAGGAGTGGGATGTTATTGCTCGTTATAGTGTGTCTACCCGGACCGAAAACGTCGTAGGCTTTTCCGTCACGAAAGAAAACGGCCCACTGGTTCTCCCTAACAATGACCTGACTTCCATATTTTAGAGAGAGTTTGGGAAATCTGTATGCTATGTCCTCAGGACCCCCAAAATCCCAAGATACTTTCTCAACAAGAGGCATTTCTTTCCTTCCATCCCTACATTTCTAACGGTCTGAATTGTTTTTCTCTTTCATGCCACTTACTCTCAAAAGCGAGTAATAAACTTTTTATCTCCTTTACTTCAGCTGGTACATTGGTCCAGTTTTCAGCTTCAGCTTCACTGCGAGTCTTGCTCACGGCCTCTTTCATGCTTTCGACATCATTGCTCATTGCTCTGTCGTAGTTGAAAACTCGAGCGAGTTCTTCTTCTCTTATATGTCCCTTTCTGTCCATGAGACCAGCGTAACCGTAGTCTGCGTGTCTCACGTTCTCCATGACCCTGTCCAGAACTTGGATGACTTTTTTGAAGTCACTGCTTGAGGCTGCAAGACCTGCTTCCAAGGCTGCTGAGTAAATGTCTTCCCATACGTGACGCATGGCACGAAGGTCCTCATAGTATAGGTCTCGAAGCTTCTTGTCAAGTTCCCTCAAATCTTCTTTCGTTCCGTATCCCAACGTAAAGAAGTTTTGAATCTGGGAGAGGACACCTTGCTTGTCCTTTACCTTCTCGATCGTTTCCCGTTCTGCCATTCACCATTCCTCTTTTTAGGTATATGATTAATCTGAGTTAAGTGGTTATCTTGATTATTGTATATAAAGATTCTAGCCTCAGAAATTATATATGTGCTCAATAACAGTGATAAAAACTAGGAATAGATGATGACCTATGGGTCTCTTTAAAAGGTTCACAAAACCGAAAACCACTGTTTCGTTAACGATTCCTAAAAGCACCTTCGAATTGGGGGAAGATTTGAAGGGCGCAATCACCGTTTCATCCGAAGAGGAATTTGATGCAACCGAGGTTAGAGCCGAACTTCGATGCATCGAGAAAAAGAAAAAAGAAAGATGGGAATACGATGAGCATCTCCAGCGCAACGTGCAACGCGTCTACTGGGATCAAGCAACGCTGCATTCCGCTGATCCGAAGGCAAGCGGTCCAGTGCACTTGGTACCGGGCTTTCAAAAGACGTTTCCCATTGGTGTAAACATTCCTGCTGGTGGACGAGAGTCTTTTGCAGGGGTGGATGCAGGTGTTACTTGGTCTATTAAAGGAGTTGTGGCCATTAAAGGGCGTCCTGATGTCACCAGCGAAGTGATAGAGCTTCAGGTGATTAAACCAGCAGCAGGGGCGGTAGTTGTGAAAGAAAAGGAAGTAGCTACTGTACCATGTGAGTACTGCAGGAGTCTAATGCCTCAAACGGCAACGTCTTGTCCAAATTGTGGAGCGCCACGAAAAATCTAAACAACAAAAGTGGTTATGGTTACGGTTTTACCAATAATCTTGTAATGTTTATTTTCGCCATGCTCGGATTCCCGCAACCGCAACCAGGATTCCGATGACCAGCAACAAGGCTGGAAGGAGATATTCAACAAGCAATTCACGGACATAAAGCGACCACACGACACCAAGCGTTGTTATCAAGATTCCTCCAGAAAAGGTGTTGAAGGCTCCTCCTCCGTACTGTTCTGGGTTTGCTGCACGTATCCCGGCGAGAACCATAGTCCAAAGGCCAAAAAGAACTAGAGTGAGTGAAAATATCTCGGACATGTCAGCGAGTAGGTTGGCGGCGAAAGCGGCTGCGGATATAGCTAAAACTAAAATCAGAATGCCGAGTGAAAGAACGCCTACAGGTCTCTTCGGCATAAAACCCCCACAACTTTTTATGTTCCATAGATGGCTATAAAAGCTTTCATTTTATTGTACCAAATGTTTTCTTCTGTAGACTATGACTGCCAGCAGTGTTGCCATCATGAATACTAGCAAGATTATACTTGACTGAAACTCAGGTATGGGTTGTGGGCTGTCTTGAAAAATTACCGATGTTCCATCTGATGAGGCTATTATTGTTCCTGAATGAAAAGTTCCATACACCGTCACTCCTTCTGCAAGGAGTTTTTGTATTGTTTCTTGGTGTGGGTGATCATAGGGGTTGTCTTCTCCCGCGCTTATAATTGCATATGATGGTGCGACTCTGTCAAGAAAAGGTTGTGTTGTGGCGTATCGGCTTCCGTGATGTCCAACTTTTAAGATGTCGCTTTGAAGGTCTAAACCAGCGTCAAGCATGCTCTGCTCAGCGTCTGCTTCTGCGTCGCCTGTGAACAAGAAGCTTGTGTTGCCCACGCGGAGTTTGACTACGATGCTGTTGTCGTTTACGCTGGTAAATTCCAGTGGTTGGGTTGGGTTGAATACAGTCAGGTTTGCAGTCTCACTCAATATGAAGGTTTGTCCTCGTTGCGCCACGATTATTGTGTGACTTTGCGCCAAACTCATAAAGTCTGTATAGGCTTTAGAAGTGTATGCTTGGTTGTTGATTAGTATCTCATCTACATTCGTGACTGAGTTTAGTACGGCTATGAGTCCGCCAATGTGGTCTTCGTGCACGTGTGTTGCAATCATCAAGTGTATGCGTGTTATGCTTAAGCTGTCGAGGTAATCTAGAACTGTAGAACCTGCCGTTGTGGGTCCGCCATCTATCAGCACATCTGTGTCTTGCGTGTCAATAAAGATAGAGTCGCCCTGACCAACGTCGATGTAGTGCACTGTAACGCTCGACGGGTCTTTCGATGCTGCTGCAACAAAAGCGTTTTTTATACAACAACTCTGTACGAGCCAAACGCCGACAGAAACACTCGCAACCAAAACGGCCAAAAAAGCAACAATTTTTCTGCGCATTCTATATCATTGATTATTTTTGCAGCCCTAATTTTTATGACTTGTGGAAAAGTCTTCAATGTAAGATATGTGTTAGTTCCGATGCGCGCACATTGCATTATAGAAGACCAAATTTTGTTGCGGGAATATCTCCCTTAATGACCGCTCCAGTGGCGCCGTCTAAAATGACGTTGTATCTTTCACCCTTGTATTCGTAGGCGATGAACCATATTGGCGCGTGTATGTATACGGAATCACCTGTGGAAAAGTCATTCTTTATTTCTATAATCTTGTCCACATCCTGTTTCGCTAGAAACTGGTGATGAGCTTCGATTTGTTGTTTAGCAATCTCTACTGCTTCTAGCTCGTCCATTTCGCTGTTCAAGACCTTGGCGAAGCGGTCAATTTTTCGAAAGTCGTAGGGAATCTTTCCTTCAAGGGGCACATCGTATTCTCTTGTGGGAAATTCAGCTGCCTTCCTCGCTAAAACTAACCAGTCATATTTTTTCTCGATTTTTCCCTCCTTCACAACTGGGGGAACCAATCTTTCAAAAACGCCTTTATACTTGCTGACGACGGTAACTGGAACTACCCAGAAGGGAAGGTACACTAGGCTTTTCTCCAAAATTTTTGAAGACTTGGGTAAGTCTCCAGGCTTTAAGAAGCCAGACTTCATCCAGTTGCGCACAAGCCCCTCTGCCTGAGTGGGGTCGTACTCGTTGAGGATCATGGAGTGCTCGAGGGTGAAAGCTTTACCAGTCTCTATGACGCACGTGAAACCACAGTACCGACATGTGGCAATGATCTCACCGGGATTGAACGTAATCGGCGCTCCACAGTTAGAGCAACGAATCTCCTGAATCACCGACATTTCTGCAAACCCCTTTAGTCATAGTATGTGTCTTAATGTCTAACAAGAATTTTTCCGTCTGGGAAGAAGAGTTGTGATAAGATTAAATATTACTCTTTCTGACAGATAGGGTAAGCTTGCTTGTTAGAACCATGCTCTTGGTGGAATGGCTTGATTCCTCTTCGAGACGAGAACCGTTCGTTGTCCACTCCCCACGTCACAAGGGTCTTAATAATAATTAACGTGGTTGTCTTCTTCTTTTTCTGGCTTTCAGGCGATCAGCCCTTCGTGCGCGCTATCTTCGACTACGGAATGATTCCCGCCTACATAGTGAAGGGAGAACGGCTCTACACACTTTTCACCTCCATGTTCATGCACGGCAACATCGTCCACCTAGCGGGAAACATGCTTTTCCTTCACATATTCGGCGACAACATTGAGGGCAATTTTGGACACGGACGATACTTCGCCTTCTACTTTATCTGCGGAATAGCCGCCAGTGCAATGCATATAATGTCCATAACCACAACCAAGGAAATGCTCATCCCGGCTGTTGGAGCCTCAGGCGCCATTTCTGGGGTGCTCGGCGCCTACCTTTTATTATACCCGGGGGCGCGTATTCTCACGCTGATGTTTTACGGCTGGATCTATGTCGCACGCATACCATCCATTTTCTTCATCGGCTTCTGGTTCGTCTACCAATTGTTGTACGGCTTCTTACCGCAGCCCAGCGGAGTTGCCTACTGGGCGCACATCGGAGGTTTCATAGCGGGAATGGCTCTAGCCCTAATCCTAAGGAGAAGGAGGGAAGCGCCTCGTGTTGAAGAACCCATGTTGTTTTGACAAACAAGCTTAAATCCGTTTTAGTTTACCAGATTTTAGGAGACAAGGGCTTTATGGCTAGGCTGGTTCAACTTAAGCTTTCTATGACCCTGGCTATTCTTCTAGTAACAATAATATTTTCTGCCTTCTTGCTGGGCTTGCTGATTATATTTCGTCTTCCTCTCATAATCTCTATTCCTTTCACGTTGGTTATGGTCACAATCTTCATAATGCTCCAATATTTAATAGGTCCCGCCATGGTTAGGTGGTCAACAGGGCTACGTTATCTCAAGCCCGGTGAGCACCCATGGCTGGAGACAACCGTCAAAGACCTCGCAGAAAGGAGCGCCATACCATCACCCAAATTGGCTATTGTTCCTGACCAAACGCCGAACGCCTTTGTTTTCGGGAGAACCGCTAGAGGCGCAACACTTGCAGTTCATGAAGGATTACTTAAACAATTGGATGAGGAAGAAATTCGGGGGGTGATCGGGCACGAGTTAGGGCACATAAAGCATAGGGATTTCGTTGTTATGACCGTGCTTTCTGCACTCCCGCTTATAGCTTATTTAATCGCGCGGCTAAGCTTTGAGGCAGCGCGGTTCGCGGATGGCGGGAAGAAGAAGGAGGAAGGCGTGCCTCTGCGAGTTCTACTTTTGGCGGGTGGAGCCGTGTCGTACATCGTTTACATTATTATACTTTTGTGTGTCATGAGGCTAAGCCGCCTGCGAGAGCACTATGCTGACGCCTACTCAGCTTACGTGACAGGAGCCCCCCGACAACTGGAGAGCGCTTTAACCAAAATCACCTACGGGCTGTCACTATCGCCAAGACCGCCACATGGTGCTAGAACCCTATACATAGGCGACCCAGCCCTGGCAAAACAGGAATGTCGGGGCATACTGGATCGAAAGGAAGAGTACGACCTGGACAAAGATGGTGTTCTGGATGAAAGGGAACTTGAACTTGCCATGGAGAGGGAAGCCAAATCTAGGTGGACCACCATAAACACTTGGTTTACCACGCACCCCGCAACCTATCAACGGGTCCTCTTGTTGCGTGAGATTGGGAAAGAGATGGCGAGCGGTCAATACAGCAGCGAACGCATGTACGTTCACATCTGAAGAGGTGAAGAGGTGAAAAGTGGAGGCGTGTAACAGCCTAGCCCTAAGAGAAGGGCAGAAAGAGACCAAAAATAGAAAAAAGAGTGATATAAGTGAGGAAATGGATTGTTGAGATAGGGATTGCGTTAGGGATTGCCTTCGGTGCAACTTTGATTTTCTTTGGCTTTTTCTTCCTCATCGCGGGAGTAGTACAACCTTCCTTCTTTGGCCCTCTACTGATGATCCTTGGCGGTCCCATGATAGCCGCGGGAATCCTCGTTGTCTTAAGGCTGGTTGAAACGAGAAAACGAAAGTGGGTTATCGCAGCGAGGATTGCATCAAGCGCAATTCTGCTTTTCGTTGGACTACTCTTGCTTGCCTCGAGTCTCACCTGGGGTGACCTGATGTCGATGAGCATTGGCGGACCCATAATGATTGCGGGAATTATCACCCTATTAAGGACAGTGAGGTGATTTATTTGGATAAAAAAGGGAAATTGATAGCTATTTTCTGTGTTGCTGTACTTATAATGCCGATCTTTGGAGTGAGAACAGCGAAGGCTTCTCCTGCTTTACGGCTTCTTGAACCGATTTAACAAAGGCCGTAGTCTCATCCTTATCCAAGCTGAATTGATATATTCCGTCAATCCAAGGCTCCATCAGTTTCGGCAGCAGAGGATGGACTTCTCCAATCATGTAGACTAAAAAACATTTCACGTGGGAGTAGCGTTTTTTGAGAAGGAGAAAGGAAGCCAACGCTGTTTTGAGTCTTGAAGCGTCCAGTTCCACCTTTGCGTCAACAGTCACGGTTGGTTCGATGAACTTGTTGAGTTTCCTGCCTACGATGATGTCCATCTCCATGCCATGTTGTTGACTATCTTTCCTCCAGATCAAACACTTTTCGCCCCAATAAACGTCTAAAGACTTAGAAATGGAAACTTTGGCTTGGATCAAGCGATACACGAATTCTTCGGGGGAGTAGGCTCGAAACTTGCCGAACAGCTGGGCAACACCAACTCTCTCTTTATTTTTTTGAATGCTTTGCATGAACTGAAGTAGGTCCTCAAGACGCAAGCTTTTTGTCCATTGAAGACGTTGTCTGTGCAAAGTCTCTCCCAGCCTGCGTGCCTCTGGGTCTGAGCTCAAGCGAAGGGCGTTCACATAGTCGATTGGCTTCTTCAACCTCGCCATGTCCATCGGCTCCTGTTAAATATGGTATGACGCTGAGATAGAAAAGATTATCACGATTAAGCACACTTTATTCCTTCGCAAACATAAGAAAGGCTTGAAGGAAGGTCACAGAATGAAGATAAAGCTTGTCAAGTACACTCCGAACCCTGAACAACTCTGCGCTGCAGCAGCAATGACCTCCTACAAGAGTGAAGGAACCTCTAAACTGCTAGAAAAACTTGACGTGGAAAAGGCGAGGAAAACCCTTCGCAGGGTCATGAACTACGGACATTACTCTGTGATTGAGCATGCCTCATTCACGTTTAGCGTTGAGGGTGTCTCGCGGGCATTAACCCACCAGCTTGTGAGGCACAGACTTGCCTCCTACACACAGCAGAGTCAGCGATATGTTACGTACGATACCTTAGAACACTATGTCACCCCAAAGAGCATTTCTGAAAACAAAGAAGCCAAGAAAATTTACAACGACACTCTGATGAGCATCTCAGCCACCTACCAAAAACTGTTGAAGTATGGGGTTCCGAAGGAAGACGCGAGGTTTATTCTACCAAACGCAGCGAAAACAAACATTTTGATAACCATGAACGCCCGGGAACTGCGCCACTTCTTCAACCTACGGTGCTGCGAAAGGTCTCAATGGGAGATGAGGGAAATGGCTATGGAGATGCTGAAACAGGTGAAGCAGGTGGCCCCAGCAATATTCGAAAATGCTGGGCCCTCTTGTATAGAGCTAGGCTACTGTCCAGAAGGGGAGTTGAAGCCACCAACATGCAAGATTGAAGAGATAAAGAGAAAGTTTAAAGAATTGTAAACCTTTATCTTTGGGGCTCCCGTTTCCGTCGCAGCCCAAGCTTTCTTCTCATCTGCTCAGCCTTTTCCAGTTTCCTCAACGTGTCTTCATCAAATTCAACCACTGCGGCGCCATAATAACCGCAGTCAGGACACTTATACATTTGTCCTCCACCACGACCTAACCACAAATTAACCCTACGACTGCGACACTTGGGACAAATTTTAGGCAGTCTAGCATCCTCCTTCTTTTATGCTCAATTTAGAGGCTCTATTCTATTCGTGTCAATTTATGCTTGCTAAGAGCGGATATACTTTGCTAAGAGCGGAAACACATGACTAAGTTTACCTTTGCTTTTGTCAATTTTTTAGTTTAAGAGCTGGCTAAGCAGGGTTTAATGAATTTTACTTTCATAAGACCATTTTAGGAAAAGTTAAATAATGCGCTCCTAATATTCACAGATTCAACATTTCGGCCGTGCGCTGAATGTCCAAAAAAGCTGCACATATTAAAATAAAGGAATTAAAAACAGCTATCGGAGTTATAAAGGACCTGGAGCTTTCCGTCGGCAGGGTCTTTGAGGAAAAGTGGGCTGAACCTGTTGGTCCAACTCCATTTCCATCCATTACAGACCTCAGAGAATGGGACTTAAGACTCTTAAAGCGTTATAAACCCCTCTATATGCCCTTCTGCGACGTATGCTGCCTCTGCACCCTCGGCAAGTGTGACCTAACTGGTGGAAAGCGTGGAGCTTGTGGGATAGACATAGCTGCGCAGCAGTCCCGCCTCTTCTTGCTAAGCTGCTGCATAGGAGCCGCAGCCCATGCTGCTCATGCCAGACATCTGGTTGAACACTTAATCGAGAAATATGGTCGAAGATTTCCTATAGATGTCGGAGGGATCACCATCGAGGTGGAGGCCCCCATCACCCGCATGGTCTGCGGCATCCGGCCAAAAACCCTTGGAGACTTAGAGGATATTTTGGACTATGTTGAAAATCAGATTACTCGCCTATTGTCATCAACTCACACTGGGCAAGAAGGCAGTAACATCGACTTCGAGTCTAAAGTGCTTCATGCAGGAATGATAGACCATGTTGGAATGGAAGTTGCAGACATGGCTCAGATAGCAGCCTACGGCTTCCCCAAAGCAGACCCTGAAGCCCCACTCGTAGAAATAGGGTTAAGCATAATTGACTTACAGAAACCAGTTATTGCGTGTATCGGTCATAATGTTCCACCAGCCGTCGAAATTGTTGACTACCTCAGAGCAAACGGCTTGTACGGCAAGGTTGAGGTCTGCGGCTTATGTTGCACTGCCCACGACTTAGTGAGACGTAGCCCCGAAGCCAAGATAGTTGGACCTATCTCCTGGCAACTTAGATTCATCAGAAGCGGAGTCCCAGACGTTATAGTTATTGACGAACAATGCGTACGCGTCGACTCCTTGATTGAGGCGCAAGAGATTAAGGCCCCGGTTATCGTGACAAGCGACAAAATCTGTTTAGGATTGCAAGACAGAACACGTGATCCAATAGATAAAATTGTAACAGACCTAGCAGAGGCAAGAGTGCCAGGCGCGCTCATCCTTGACCCAGCCAAGGCTGGCGAGGTAGCGGTGAGAACCGCAGTGGAGGTCGCCCACAAACGGAAGAAGTTTAAAGTTATCCCAGATGTTGCCGAAATAATTGAGAGAGCTAAGAAATGTGCATCCATTGGAGAGTGTAATGATTGCAGAAGGGCTTGTCCCAACGACCTCCCCATTCCAGAAGCAATGCTAGAGGCAGCTGCAGGAAATCTGAACAAACTTGCAGACCTTTACGAAGAATGCGTGGGTTGTGCACGCTGTGAGAGCGCCTGCCGCGCTGGCAACTCCATACACACTTTCATCATAAAGGCGGCGGAAAAGAAGCTGAAGGAGGAGAAATTCAAGATTCGAGCTGGACGAGGCGCCATACAAGATTTGGAAATACGGAAAGTCGGCAGCCCCATTGTTTTGGGAGAAATACCTGGCGTAGTGGGGTTTGTAGGGTGCGCCAACTATCCCCACGGTGGGAAAGAGGTGGCGGAAATGTGCTCCGAATTCGCGAAGCGAAAATACATTGTGGTTGCCTCAGGTTGTTCCGCCATGTCCATCGCCATGTACAAGAATGAAGAGGGAAAAACTCCATACGAAATGTATCCTGGAGACTTTGATGCTGGGGGGCTTTCAAACGTTGGTTCGTGCGTTTCTAACTCACACATATCTGGAGCAGCTGTTAAGATTGCAAGTATCTTTGCTAGACGCGCTCTGCGCGCAAACTATGAGGAAATTGCCGACTATATTCTGAACAGGGTTGGTGCCACAGGGGTGGCGTGGGGCGCCCTATCTCAAAAAGCTCAATCAATAGCCAGCGGCTTCTGGAGACTAGGCATACCAGTCATAGTTGGGCCTCACGGATCCAAGTATAGAAGAATGCTTCTCGGCAGAAAAGACCATGAAAAAGACTGGTATGTCTATGACGCCCGCACTGGAGACCAGGTTTACATAGGTCCAGCGCCCGAACACCTATTTTACACGGCTGAGACTAAGGAGGAAGCAATGGTTATGATCACGAAGCTTTGTATGAAGCCAAATGACACAACGAAAGGCCGAGCGATAAAACTTACACATTACTGTGACCTGCATAAGCGGTTCTATGGCATAATGCCAGACGACATCCACCTTTTAGTTCGCACCGTCGCCGACATCCCAATCACCATGAAAGATGAGATTATGAAGATTTTGGAGGAGAAGGGGTGGAAGGAGAGAACGATTCCTGATCCCACTCTCCTACCAAGATTGATTAGGAAGAGGAAGGAGTGAACATGAACGCGGAACCCTGGCAGAAAGCGGAGATTTCAGGTCCAAAGAAAGCCCTCGTATTTGCAAAGCCAGAAGTCGTTGTTACTCTGGTGAAGACGGCGAAGCGCCCCATTCTCATTGTCGGACATGAGGCTGTTAACAATGGCTTAGGCGGGGAAAAAGTGATCGACTACATGATTCGCATGGCTAAGACAGCGGAAATCCCTGTGGTAGCCACAGCGCACATATTTGGCGAGTTCGTTAAGAGGGGCTTCCAACCCGCAACTTGGATGTCAGTCATGGACATAACCAACAGACTTCAAGATCCTGAGTGGAAGGGTTTAGATGGAATGGGACAGTATGACCTCGTGCTGTTCATAGGAATTCCATACTACATGGAGTGGGTGATCCTGTCATCGCTAAAACACGTTTCCCCAGACCTCAAGACTATAAGTTTAGATAGATTTTATCAGCCCCATGCAACATGTTCCTTTTCAAACTCTCCCCTTAAATATTGGATCGAATGTCTCAAAGTGATCATAAGCGGATTGGGAGCAAAGTGATGTCTTAAATGAAAGCGCCACAATCCAACCCTGAGTCCAATGAGGAAATTCGAATAGGCGTATATGTGTGTCACTGCGGACTAAACATAGCGGGTTCGGTGGACTGTGAAGAGGTGGCGAAATTTGCGGCTTCCCTCCCACACGTTGTACTTTCAAAGGATAACCGGTACACTTGTTCAGATCCTGGTCAAGAGCTCATTAAGAAGGATATTAAGGAGCAAAAGTTGAACCGTGTGGTTGTGGCGTCATGTTCACCCCGCCTTCATGAACCCACCTTTAGAAGAGCCTGTGAAGAGGCTGGTTTGAACAAGTATCTTT